>Ga0066412_1000406_pt1 | contig 16322 bp, 14 predicted proteins | sample LakWasMet16_LOW5_2_FD_59499 | JGI IMG/M metagenome (GOLD analysis project Ga0066412, IMG submission 59499) | Freshwater sediment methanotrophic microbial communities from Lake Washington under simulated oxygen tension - Sediment Metagenome 16_LOW5 | ecosystem: Environmental > Aquatic >... | reverse complement strand
TGATATTCCAGCACCAAAATCGCACAATGAACAACCTCGTTTACCTTTGGTAAACTTGGTAAGTTCTAGCGAAAAGCTAGAACAACTCCTAGCCTCACAGCGCAAAATTGCTGAGAATAAAAGCAAACCAATTTCTTTTTCTCAACCTATTGTTTGGCAAAAAGAAAACCCTGTTTTCTTTCCTAAAACCATTAATGTAATACAAGGTAAAGCAGGCGTGCACAAGTCACGTCTTGCTGAAACCATTTGTGCATCCTTACTAAAGAAGCCCGATTGCCATAAAGATTTATTAGGATTTAAAACTAATTTACTAACACGCTACGCTATTTGTTATGTAGATACCGAACGGAATTTATCGGAGCAATTACCATATTCTTTACAACAAATACAACTAAAAGCAGGATATGAAATAAACGAAGAGCCTTACGGCTTCGATTATATTTCTTTATTAGAGTTTGGAAGAGAAGATCGTTTTGATATGCTCAATATTTATTTAGAACACGCGCGTAAAAAATTTCCCATTCACATATTTATTATTTTAGATGTAATAACAGATTGTATCTTTAATTTCAATGACACTAAGGATAGTATGAAATTAATTGATATGATGAATCAAACAATCAACCGGTACGATGTAACGTTTTTATGTTTAATACATGAAAATCCGGGAAGTGCGGATAAGGCAAGAGGGCATTTAGGAACAGAAATATTAAACAAAGCCAGTACCGTTATTCAAATTGGTTTCGAGAAAGATGCACAAAACCACAATACTGATTTATTAAAAGTGGCTTATTTAAAATGTCGTAGTTCAAAAAAACACGACCCTTTTTATGTTCAATATTCCGATACCGAAAAAGGGTTGGTTATGTCCGACTCAAACACAACTCAAACTATTTTAGATAAGAAAAATCATAAAGCTGCGCTTTCTGAAACTTTAGATTTACTGGCTCAAATTTTAGTGTCAGAAATGCCACGTAAGGAATTAATTGAACTTTTAACCGAAGAGTTAGATTGCAGTAAGCGAACTATCATAATCCGCTTAAAACAAATTACAGATACCGCCATTGTCATCGAGCAAAACGAGGTAAATCACACACTCTGCACTCGTGCAGAAAACAAAGAAATCGTTTACTACTTAAATCCTTTAAAATCAAATGCTTAAACTAAAATTAAACACGAGTGCAGAGTGCAGACCCATATATAAGGGTCTGCACTCTGCATTCGTCAATATTTAATAAACTATCTGCACTCATATACATAAGAAAATTTATCACTCATCCATTCACGATATACTATCAATCCTTTATTTGAGTATTTGTATTTTGCAAATGTTTTTGATAAATCATAACTCAAATATTCTTCAATTATCCTACCCTCTTTATCCAATTTATAAATTCTACTTGTTCTTTCTTGTTGCCCACCAGATGTAGATGTAAAATTTTCTTTTGTTATTTGTGTTCTTTCTGCATTATAATTGTATGTTTTTATATCAATCCAATCATACGGATAGTTTTTTTGTACAAATTTTTTCTTAATAAGCACTTTATCCTTATACTCAAAATATCGATAACGTAAATCGTACGGACGATAAATTTGCGATAGTAATCCTTCATTGTTATAATAGTATCTCAATGTATCATCATGCTTATATGAAGGAGGTGGAAATGGTATTACGTGTACCTTCAATCTCCCTTGTTTGTCATAAAAATTAGAATGATGTTCTTCTATTTCAGAGTGGTCTTTTGTGTGACTATATTTTTTATAAATAACATTATTCTTTGTGTCATATTTATATAAAATTTTAAAAGTATCAACTTTCTGAGTTTCTTTATCTCTTTCTAGTTCATATTCTTCAATTAAATTTCCATTACTATCAAATTTAAAAGTCCATATTAAAATACTATCAACCCTATATTGCTTTGTTTTACTTACAGCATATTCATACAGAGTTTTCACTTTATTAGCCTTCATTAACTCTCTGTTTTCCTTAGTTTGCCAGCCAAAATCACCCCTAAAATTATACTCCTCATAATTAAATATTTGTGAGATTAGGCTTTTAGAAATTAGTACAAGAGTAAGAATATATATAAATCTTGAAAATAATATTCGCATCATATTATTGAATTTAAACAATAGTAAAGACTTATAATGTATTTAAACGAAAAAGTGACAAGAATCTTCACTCAAATGTGAAGAAGTAGTTTACAAATACATCCTTTTTTTACCCTCCAATTCTCCAATATTCTGTAAATTTCATTTTAATAGAAGCCTTTGCTTCTAAATACTATTATAAAATTTATGGCATTTTTTCAGAACTCAGTAATTAATAAATATATACAGAATCTAGATAAGCAAACACTACAAAATGCTTACACTAAGTTTAGAACCCATTTCCATAATGCCACTATTCAAGAAAACATAAGAGGCAGTAAAGAAGAACAATACCAAGGCGAATTCTTAATCGATTTATTTGTTAATGTTTTAGGTTACATCAAAAACCCAACACCAAATTTTAATTTAACAACCGAATACAAGAATGTTAAGGATAGCAAAAAGGCAGATGGTGCAATCATCATCAATGAAATAGTAAAGGCTGTAATCGAATTAAAAGGCACAAATACAACCGATTTAAATAAAATAGAAGTTCAAGCCTTTGGCTATAAAAATAACCAACCTGAATGCGAGTATGTTATTACCTCAAATTTTGAGAAACTTCGTTTCTACGTTGATAATGCCATTGAATATTTAGAGTTTAATTTATTTACACTTACCGAAAAAGAATTTGAACTACTATATATCTGTTTGTCTTATGACAGCATAGCCAAAGGCCTACCAAAACAAATAAAAGACGAATCAGTTAGCCAGGAGGCATTAATTACTAAAAAATTATATAACGATTACTCCGTTTTTAAAAGCGAATTATACCACAGTTTAGTAAAACTGAATCCTCAATACGAACCATTAGAGCTGTTTAAGAAATCACAAAAATTATTAGACCGTTTTTTATTTATCTTTTTTGCAGAAGACCGCCAACTATTACCAACCAATTTAATTTTCAGAATTAATAAGGAATGGCAACAGTTACGCGAAATGCGGATTGAAGTATCATTGTATGATAGATACAAGATTTACTTTAATGATTTGGATCAAGGGGCAAAAGTATCTTTACCCGCTTTCAGTCAAACTGCATCAAAGCAAAAAGAGGAATTTCAAATTTATGCCTACAATGGCGGTTTGTTTAAAACAGATGATTTACTAAACGACATTAAAATCGAAGATGATTTATTGTTTTCTCATACCGAAAAATTAAGTAATTACGATTTTGCCAGTGAAGTTGATGTAAACGTATTAGGGCATATTTTCGAAAACTCATTAAATGATGTTGATGAAATAAAAGCACAGCTTGAAGGACAGGAAATAGATAAAACAAAAACTAAGCGTAAAAAAGATGGCGTTTTTTATACACCTAAATACATTACAAAATACATCGTTGATAATACAGTTGGTAAATTGTGCCTCGAAAAAAAGGAAGCATTACAAATAACAGAAAGCGATTATACCATTGATAAAAAACGCCAAAAGAAAACAACACAAGCTTTAACCGATAAATTAAATGAGTACCGTAATTGGTTATTACAATTAACCATTTGCGACCCTGCTTGTGGCTCGGGTGCGTTTTTAAACCAAGCCCTTGATTTTTTAATTACCGAACACCGATACATTGATGAACTACAAGCTAAATTATTTGGCGATGCATTAGTATTGAGCGATGTTGAGGGAAGCATTTTAGAAAATAACTTATTTGGAGTTGATATAAACGAAGAATCTGTTGAAATAGCCAAACTATCCTTATGGCTTCGTACAGCACAACCTAACCGTAAATTAAACGATTTAAACAGCAATATTAAATGTGGCAACTCATTGGTTGATGATGTTGGAGTAGCAGGAGATAAAGCCTTTAATTGGAAGAATGAATTTCCTAAAATATTTGATAAAGGTGGTTTTGATGCTGTGATTGGCAACCCACCTTATGTTAGACCAAGAGAATTAAATGAAACAGAAAAATTGTTTTTATCAAAAAATTACTTGTCTGCAAATAATCAATTTGATTTGTATCATCTTTTCATTGAAAAAATCAAACATCTTGTAAATCCTACAGGTAAAGCCTCTTACATTGTGCCTAATGCGTTTTTATCCAATGAAAATTCAAAAGATTTACGGAAATTTATAATCCAAAACTTTGGTATAAGAAGTATTGTTGATTGTAAACAAAAAGTATTTGACGATGCTAATGTTCAAGCTACTGTTTTTTGTTTTGATAATAATACTAATGATGATTTCGGTGATTATATTGAATTAGCTAATAATCAATTTAATTTAAGGCATCAATTTAACTCCAAAGAATTTTTGAATAATAAGAATTATATTTTTTCTACCAACATAGGCACAAGTCAAATCAGTCTATTTCGGAAAATAAGAGATAAATCAAATTCCCTTTCTGAATTTTTTCAAGTTATGGGAGGAATCAAAGAATACCAAATTGGTAAAGGTAAGCCTCAACAGACCAAAGAAATGAAAGAAGGAAATGTTTTTAATTCAAAAGAAAAAACAAATGAGACATTTATTCCTGAGATAAGAGGCAAGCATTTAATGAGATATGGTATTGATTGGGAAAACGAATATGTTAGTTATGGCCCTTGGTTAGCTGAACCAAGAGATAAGAAATATTTTTTAGGTGAAAAAATTCTAATAAGACAAATACCAGGAAAAACACATTTAATTTGTGGTTATACAAAAGAGGACTTTGTTATTGATCAATCAGCATATTCTTTGAAACACATAACAGATTCTTCAATTTCGTATAAGTATGCACTCACTTTATTAAATTCTAAACTTATTTTTTGGTTTTTCCGTAATGAAAATAATGAATTTGATGACTTGTTTCCAAAAATTAAATCAGGGGAAATAAAAAATTTGCCTTTGTTTAACTGCTCATTTGAGCAACAAGAACCATGTATTTCCAAATCTGATTTAATGCTTACTTTAAGTAAAGAATTACTTGAAGCCTCAAGGAAATTTCAAAGAAGCTTACAAAGAAAATTTAATTTAGAAAGCTTATCAAAAAAATTAGAAGACTGGTATTTACATTCATATTCTGATTTTATTAAAGAGTTAGCTAAAAAGAAAGTTAAATTGTCTTTATCTGATGAGGCAGAATGGGAAGAGTATTTTAATACAGAATCAAAAAAAGCATTAGAACTGAAATCAAAAATTGATGTTACCGATAAAGAAATAGACCAAATGGTTTATAAGCTTTATGATTTAACAGAAGAAGAAATTAAAATTGTAGAAAGTACATAATGAAAAGAAAGGATATTATAACATTTTTATTTTTCATAAGTATAGTTTGTATATTAAGCTATGTAGCATTTCGTTTATTCGATAATGTTTCACAAACTACATTAACTATTTTGGCAGGTGCTATTGGCTTTGTTGTTTCTAAATTATACGAATCAATAAAAGAAAATAAGCAAAGAGCTTACGAGAAGAAAAGAGAAGTTTATTATAATTTAATCAAACCATTTCGTGAAGTCTTAGCAAATATAAATACAAGTAAAAAAAATGATCTTACGGATAAGCAAATAAAGGATGCAATTGAAGCTGCTTTTGATAATATTTTATATGCTTCTGACGAGGTAATTAAGATATATGGCACTTTTAGGAATTTATCCACAAATAGTAATATATCAACAGAATCAATATTAGGGTCTTTTGCGTTGCTTTTAAAAGCTATGCGAAAAGATTTAGGTAATCAGTTTTCATCATTAGACGAAGTAGATATATTAAAAATGTTTATTAATATGAATGTTGAAGAAGAAAAAAAATATCGCACTTTGTTTAAAACAAAAAACAATTAATAAAAATGTTAAATCAATCATATTCATCTGAAAATTTTATTAAAATTTTAGAGTTTGAAAATAGAAAGGGTAGAAATATTGAAAAAGAATTTTTTCCAGATGTATTTGCTTTAACAAAGGAAATTAGTATTGTTAATAAGAATATAGCTATTGAATATAGAGCTAATATAGACGGTAGTGTATTATTAGATTCTTTAATTACAAAAAAAGAAAATTTAAAAAAAGAGAAAGAAGATTTACTATTAAAACAGGTTGAAGAAATAAGTCAAAAAGTTTCTGAGAAAAACTTTAAATTTAATCTGACAAAAAAAGAAACGGAAACAAAGCCTTTATATACCGTTGAAGATAATGTAACAAATTTGTTTGCAATGAAACAGTTGCAATACAATACTCGAAAATCATTTAATGTTAAACAAGCTAATAGATTTGCTATAGTTAATCAAATTAACAACCTATTATCTGATGATTTTCCAAAAATAATTTTAAGAACAGATATAAAAAGCTTTTATGAGTCAATTCCTCACGAAAGACTTTTAGCTAAAATAAATGAAAACACTATATTAAGTTTTCTTAGTAAAAAATTTATATGGAATATTTTAAAAGAATATTTGCGACTTGCTACTCCAGGAGAAAATATTGGAATCCCAAGAGGAATAGGCATTAGTGCTTACCTTGCCGAATTGATGATGAAAGATATTGATAATGAAATTAAATCTCTTAAAGATGTAGTTTATTATGCAAGATACGTTGATGATATAATTATTGTTTTTACACCCTCATCAAAGTACACATCAATTCAATATAAAGACAAAGTAAAAAATATTATAGAAAATGGTACTGGACTAACACTAAATGAAGATGGCGAAAAAACAAAGGAAATAGAATTACTAAAGAGTAATGCACTACAGGAACTTAATTTTTTAGGGTATAAATTTATTTTTAAAGACTTACAATTTCAACAAATCAAATTAACATCAAAAAAAATTGGCAGGTATGAAAATAGAATAAAAGCTACAATTAATGCCTACAATAAAGAACGCCTAAGTAATTCTAAACTTGCTAGAAAATTACTTATTAATAGAATGAATTTTTTGACGAGTAATACAAGATTAATAAATAACAAAGAAAATGTCTTAATTGGCATTTACTACTCAAATAGCCTTTTAACATCAAAACTAGAAGATTTAATTGAATTAGATGAAAAATTGAAAACTGAAATTGATTTGTCGATTGAAGATTTAAAACTTAGAGAACGATTGAAACAATTTAGCTTCAAGAAAGGTTTTGAGGAAAAATCCTATGTGAATTTTGAATCAAAAAGAAAAACAATAAAGTTAGAAGATATTATTAAAATCTGGTAAATACATTATATGAAACGTAGAAAAGTTGCGATAAAATATACTAAAGAGAGAGTCGTTCTATCTGATGTATTACCATTTGAAATTCCTATTACTTTTTCAAATAGACATTTTTATAATTTCTTAGTTAAAAACAAAGTATGTATAAAAAATGATATTATAAAATGGGAAACAAATGAACCTGTTATTTCTGACATTTTAAAGTTACTATTTGGTATAAAAAATACACCTACATGTATTAACGAAATTTATAGTGCGGATGTAAAAAAAGATAAACGGAAAATTCCATTTTGTTATAAAATTTCCCATAAAGAGAATGATTTCAGAGAACTAACTATCATTCATCCTCAAAATCAGTTAGCGTTAATTGAATTTTATGATAAGTATAGAGAAAATATGCTTTATTACTCTAGTATTAGTAACTATTCGATAAGGAAAGCAGACAAAATAGCAAAATATATTTACCAAAAACCAAAAAAGAAGAGAATTGAATTTGGCAAAACTATAAGCGATTCTTCTGAACATATTGATAAAACAAGTTATGAAAGTTTAAAGCATTATTTTCAATATAAAAACTACAGTAATATTCATAAATTTTATGAATCATATCAGTATCATCAGTCTGAGAAAAAATATAATAAATTATTTAAGTTTGATATATCTAAGTGCTTTGATAGTATTTATACACATTCAATTACTTGGGCATTATTAAATAAAGAAATAGTAAAAGAAAATCTTAAACAATCAGATAAAACATTTCCTGCTCAATTTGACGAATTAATGCGTAATCTAAATTACGGAGAAACTAATGGTATTATAATTGGCCCCGAATTTTCAAGAGTTTTTGCAGAATTAATATTGCAGCAAATTGATAGAAATGTTTATTTAAAATTAAAAGAAAAAAAGATTTTTCATAGAAAAGATTATGAGGTTTATAGATATGTTGATGATTTTTTTGTTTTCTACAATGATGATTCAACTAAAGAATTAGTTCTTAGTATGTATAAATTAGAGTTGAAAGAATTTAAACTCTACTTGAATGATTCAAAATCGAAATTATATGAAAAGCCTATTATAACAGAACTTAGTATTGCTAAACAAAGAATAGGTGATTTATTGAGTAAAGATTTAAAATTTAAAGTTGTTGAAGATACAAAGGCTATTGAAATTGATGAAAATTTGGATGATGAAGATGATGAGAAATTAAAAAAAGAATCTAAATACAATGTTTATGTAAGTTCAAATAAGTTAATTACACGGTTTAAAATCATTGTTAAGGAAACAGGAATTGATTATAAAGATATTCTAAACTATGTATTAGCTTCTATCGATAAAAAAGTAGAAAAACTAATAAGTATATATGACGAATCTGAAAATTCAGTGAAAAAGCAGAAAACATATTCAGAAGCTTTTTTACAATTATTGGATTTTACATTCTTTTTATATTCAGTTTCGCCAAGGGTTAATTCTACTATTAAGCTCTGCATGATAATAAATAAAATCACAAGCTTTTTAAATAGAAAAAACATTAGTAAAACACCAACTTTTTCATTTGACAATAAACATAAAGTATTCAAGAAAATATCAGATGAAATTACTCAAGTTTTAAATAAAAACAAATCCTCTGAGCATATTCAGGTTGAAACATTATACTTATTGGTCGCACTTGGGGAATTAGGTAGGGAATATCGTATAGATATAGAACTTTTAAGAAAATACTTTAACATTAACGAGAGTTATGTAATAGAGAAATTAAATTACTTCTCTATTACAGTTCTATTATTTTACATTAAAGATTCAAAGAGATACGATAAATTAAGACAAGCACTTTCTAAATATATCTTAACTATCTTTAAAACAGAAGGCTCTATTAGTATGGAAAAGAAGGCAGAGTTAGTGTTTTTGTTATTTGATGTATTAACTTGCCCCTATTTAGAAGATGTATCAAAAACAATTAAAGATGAAAGATACGCTTTTAAGAAAAGTATTTTATCTTTGTTAAAGGTTGAACCTGCAAAACATATTGCAATAATAGAGAAAGAGAATTTTTGGTTTACTAAATGGACAAATTTTAATTTTGGAAAAGAACTCGAATCTAAAAAAAGTCAAGAAGTTTATGGTTAAAAATATTGAAACTGCACTGTCTAAATTTTACCCACACACAAGCGGTTTCTATACTCTGATACAAGGAGTGAATTTAAAAGCAGTGAGGATGGGCTGCTTTTTTTTAGTAATTTATTATAATGTATAATCTTTCTAAATCATCATTCATATTAGCGAATCAATGTATTAAGGCGTTATATCTTAACGAATATCATAAAGACCTTAAAACTAAGTTAACTAAAACACAAGAAGCTAGCTTTATTCGAGGCACAAAAGTTGGATTATTAGCACAAGGTTTGTTCCCTAATGGTTTTAATACTATCTCTAACAATAATTTCGATTTCAATAAGGTGTTAGAACAAACAAAAGATGCTATTTCGTCATTTAAACCCATAATATACGAGGCATCATTCCTATTTAATGATGTATTTGGTGCACTAGATATTTTGACTTACGATAAAGAAAATTGGGTTGCATATGAAGTGAAAAGCTCTACTGAAATAAAAGAAACATCTATTTTGGATGCGGCATTACAATATTATTTAATTACAAATTCAGGAATTAAATTAAATGATTTTTATATTATATATATAAATAATAAGTATGTTAAAAATGGCGAATTAGACATTAATGAATTATTTATCAAACAATCTATATTAACCGCTATTTTAGAATTGCAAGCTGAAATAGCTGAGAAAATTAAAAAATTCGAAAAGGTATTAAAAGAAAATATTTCTCCTATAATCAGTATAGGGCTTCAATGTAATAATCCATACCCTTGTAATTTTATTGAAAACTGTTGGAGCCATGTACCTAATTATTCAATTTTTGATATAGCTAATCTACGAGCAATTAAAAAATTTGAGCTTTATAATAGTGGGGTTATTAATCTTAGCGATGTTCCTCATAATTTCCCTTTAAATTCTAATCAATGGCAGCAAATAGAATGTGAATTAGAGAATATAGAAATTGTTGAAAAAGAAAAAATTAGAGATTTTATTAAAGAACTTAAATATCCTTTATATTTTTTAGATTTTGAAAGTTTTCAATTAGCTATTCCTATTTATGATAATAGCCGCCCTTTTCAGCAACTTGTATTTCAATATTCTCTACACATCTTAAATTCATTAGATAGTGAATCTAAGCATTTTGAATTTCTAGGAGAATTAAATAACAGTGATCCTAGAATTAAGTTTATTCAAAAATTAATTAAAGATTGTGGTTTAGAAGGAGACATTTTAGTATATAACATTGCATTTGAAAAAACGAGATTAAAAGAATTAATAATTGACTTTCCTGAGTATAAATCTCCGATTACAAAGATTATCAATAGACTAAAAGACTTAATGATTCCTTTTAAAAAAAGGTGGTATTATACGCCTCAAATGAAAGGCTCCTATTCAATAAAAAATGTTCTTCCTGCATTAGTCCCTGAATTCTCATATGATAATTTGAAGATTAAAAATGGAGATGTGGCAAGTAATACTTATTCAGCGATGGTTCAAGGTACTTTTGATGGTAATATTGAAGAAACAAAATCAGCTCTTATCGAATATTGTAAATTAGATACATTGGCGATGGTTAAGATTTTAGAAAGACTAACTCAGATTTAAACCCGCTACGTTGCATTTGCAATGCTACGTTTTAATCATTTTATTTTAAACTATTTTATGCAAATTATATCACCTTTCGATATATATCGCATAAAATTGCTCTTAGCTGTAAAGTATATGTTAATAATTAAAGCGCATAAAAAAAGCCCTACAAAAGGGCTTTAAAATAGGAATATTAGGCTATACTAATGTTTTAAATTTAGTTACATAACTTTTTATCATAGTAGCTAAATCTTTATTGCAATCAGCAAATTTTACATTTTTTACAAAAGTATCAAAGCCATAGGTTTCAATAAACTCACCTATTGAAGAATTTAAAAATGAAGATGAAACGTAATCAATCCCAGCAAATGATAATATAAAGGAATCGTTAAGGTCAGCACTTTTTTTCATTTCAATAAACAAAGCTATTGCCTCAGAATTTGTTGAAGTGCCAGTAACCAAATTTTTAATTACTAAAGTTTTCATAGAGTAAATATACAACAATTTTAGCTAAAATCAAAATCCTCTAATTCCTCCGATTTATCTGTTAAATTTTTAACATCTAAAACTAGTTCAAAATGAGTGCCAATAAAGCTTTCTTTGATGCTATAACACTGAATATTCCCATTTTCGATGATATAGCAGGCTGAGTTTGAAATAACCCTTAACATTCCATTATTTGATTGAATGATGGTTTTAATGGTATCTAATCCAAAACCTCTATTTCTTGGTGTAGATTGTGTTGTAAAGCTAAATTCAAATGCTTTTAAAAGACAATCGGTATCTGTGATACCTGATTCATTCTTATTACTAAGATAATTTTTTATTGAACTAGGAATGCCAATTCCAAAGTCACAAACTGCAAATTTAATTTTACCAACATTTGGGTAAAATTGCGTTAAGCAAAAACCTGAAATTTTAGATTTTGAATGATCTGAAATATTTAAAAAAAGTTCACTTAAAGCTGTAGCTAAGGGTAGTAAATTTTTGTTGTGTAAATAATTTAGCTCAAAATATTTTTGCGCTTGGCTGGCATATCCCGAAATCATTTCTTCTGATATTTTCCATAAACTAAGAGTTGTATCTGTTTTTGCAGGTAAGTAATTATTTACATTTCTGTTGGTAGACCAATAAGTGAAAAAATTTACGGCACTTAAAAATTCCGTTAATTCAATATTCCCACCCTCAATAAACTTTATCTTAATGTTATTTAAGTAATATTCCTCTAATAAACAGGCTAATGATACAAGATAAAACGGTTCCAAAAAACTACATCCTGAAAAATCAATTAGTATTGAGTCAACATTATTTGTTGTAACATAACTTTCGTTATATCTGTATTTATTTACAAATCCACTCCAAATAGATTTTTTAGTAGTGGTTGTAATTTTAATAGTGATTTCGCTCATAAAAATTTAAAGGTAATTATTTTTGTTTTTAACTGAACATAATTTAAAAAAATAACACAGGTAAAGTGGTGTTCCTCAGCAGGTGCAAGCAACAAATCGCGCCAAACCAAAATAGCCATTGCTTTTAACTATGTCTTTTCAAGGCATTAAGCAAAAGCTATTTTGCCTTCCTAACGTCAGGCTTTGGGTTTGTCACGTTTTTTGCTCGTTGCACAGTGCTTTCGTCACGGTAGCCTATTTCATTATTCAAAGCAACTTCAATCATTTCGCTCCACATTATGCCCGTTGACACTGGGCAATGCTACGCTCCATTTCTTTCAGTAGCTTTTCACAATGCCGGCTACCAACTTTTCAGCTCGCCTGCATAGTCGTTCGGGCTTCGTGCATTTTTGTTATTTGTTGCAATAAAAATTTGCAACAAAAAATGCCCTTGTGTTGCCTATCGTGTGGCATAAATTAAGGTAGATTAATTTATTATTTTGCCACACTTGCAACATAGTTTGCATCCGCATTCATCGTGCCTCTTCAAGCTCCCATGCTGCACACCCTCTCTCCACTCGCAGGTGGCTCGCCGCACAACGGATTGCAAATCATTCATTCAGTTCGTCGCACCTTGCAGGATGCATCTCACTTCATTCATTTTTTGCAACCGTTTTCCCAACGCACGCCGCGGGCGCTTTTTACCTTACAAAGTATTATCTTTGATATAATAATTTAAGTTATCAAGATGAATAAAACAGAGGACATTTTAAATTCTATTAATACAAATATTTTTTTTAAAGAATTTACTTTTGGATTTGACAATTTAATTAGAGATGAAAATAATCAGCAAATTGAACTAGCTGATAATATAGTATGGTTAGAAAATTACTGTTCTATATATCAAATAAAGGAAAGAAATACAGAAGAAAAATCAGTGCCATTTGATAAGTGGCTGAGTAATAAGGTTATTAACAAAGCAGCTAATCAGATTAAAAACACAATTAAAACATTAAAGTCTAATCATGCAATAATTATTAAAAATAATCGAAATCATGCAAGGTCATTAAAAGACATTCCTTTAGATATTTTAAAGAAAATTATTATTTATAACCCCAATGAAGAAATTGAAAATAAGCACAGATTTTTGAAATTTAGGGAAAGTAAAACTGTAGGATTGATTCATTTATTTCATATTGAAGATTATATGTGGGTTTGTAAATATTTAGCTACACCATATGAAGTATATGAGTATCTTGAATTTAGAGAAAAATTTTATCAATTTCAGGGTATTAAATTAAATCAATTACCAGAACAATATATTTTAAGTCATTATTTTGCTGGCGGTGATTACGATAGCATTGATGCTAGATATATAGATGTTTTAAATGACTTATCTAAAGAGAATGAATCGTCTGGCTTAAATTTTTATTTATCAAAATTCGGAGATAGAGTAAAAAACTCTGTACATGAAAATGATTATTATCTTGTTTTAGCAGAAATTGCCAAATTACATAGAAATGAAATGACCGAGTTCAAAAAAAGATTTTTAAAAATATTTGATTTCGTAAAAACTGATGAACTTCATGATCCTTATAGAATGACAGTAAAAAATGGTTGTGGATTTGTATTTTGGGGTTTAACAAAGGATGTATCCGAAAATTGGGAAAATGCTCTAATAAATATATCATTAGGTCACAAATATGAACAGAAAATTAATAAGTGTGTGGGTGTTGTGGTTTTTCAGTCCGATGAACAATATGATGTCTTTTGGACCTATATAGAAAAAGATTGGGAGTATGAAGAGGAAATGGAAAATTATATTAAAACTGCACCACTTAGAGAACTTAAGAAAAAATCTTTTGTACCTTACAAATTTAAACTAGATTAGTGATTCTTATTAAGAATTACATAACCATTTAAATACTATGAGTTTCATAATTTATAAAGACGAGAGAGAACCAGCAATGCTATATGAAGCAATTGCTTGCCATGCATTTAATTGTAGTAGAGGGAGAGACGCTGAAGGAATAGCTGATGCCACCTTTTTTGATTTTAATTTTGTCCCTCCGCTAACAACAGACGGTCTAAATGCAATGTATTCTATTATAGATCAATTAATATCGAAAACAAATAATCAAAGTAAAATCGCCGAATATTACGGAATTAGAAACTCATTAGATATTGGAATGGATCAAGGTAATTCTATAGAATTGCTTGGATTACTTGCGGATATGATTAATGACTAAGATTAACAAAAATATAGCAACCTATAAATAAACTCGTTATGGGAAATCGTAAGGCAATACCAACAAATGCAGTAGATTTATTACTTGCACTATGTCGTAGAAGATGTTGCATGTGTTATTCACTAGAACGTGATAACAAAATGAAGAATGTTCAAATAGCTCACATTGACCGAGATGCTAGTAATAATCAAATTGAAAATCTCGCTGCATTATGCTTAGAACACCATAACCAATATGATTCTGTAATGCGTCAAACTAAAAACTATACTCCTAGTGAACTTCAACGCTATAAATTAGAATTAGAAACATATATCAACGTAGAATGGAACAAATCTATGCCTTTGAACGATAAAATTTCAGTAGATATATTTTCAGGTTTTTATAGTTGTTCTAGTTATGATAGAGAAGCAGATTTAGATATTCAATATATTGGTGGAAATATATTAAAAGTGTCAGGGTTGGCTCTTTATGGTACTGAAACAAAAGAAGCGCCACATACTGGCGATTTAGATTTTGTTGTTACTTTAAATGGCACTAAGGCTGTATTTGAAGACGAATATGACAATCAATTATGCGGTATTGAAATTACATTCTTGGGCGATAGAATTTCTGTTGTAGATAATTATCCTTTCGGATATTTTGGTGCCAATGTAAATTTTAATGGGATTTACTACGTCACTGCACCCAAACCCATGCAGGAAATTAAAAACGCTATTTACGAGCCGGTCATAGAACAATTTAAAAAGCTGTTCAGAAAAAAATAATACTTTCCTGCTTTAATTCATTTTATATTATTGTTGCTATTTAACTCTGAGCAAAACATTTCACTTCATAATGAAAAATAAAAAAGTAAAGCGATTTAAGTTTGATAGATATCAGGTTTAAATCCCCGATTTATTCAATAAAGTATAATCAGTAAAATTTTTCGATACATTGGGGTAAGTTCTCACTTCTCTTGTTTCAAAAATAGCAATAATTGATTTTCTATTAGAGTCAGTTTGAGGTCTCAAACCTAATACCATATCCACAATTTCATCGCGGTTAACCCAATCAAATTTGTCAGCAATAGGATCTAATTCTTTTTTAGCCATTATTACGTGGCCATCTTTTAGAATGTGTACAACATCAACTTGTCTTTCTTCAATTGGCAAATCGTATTCTGTAATATCTTTCATATTAAAAAACTTTAGTGTAAAGGTAAGCCACTTAATAGTGCCTTTAGCGTTGATTTCTCAACACATGTAGCAAATATTAGTTTAAAAACAAATTTGGAAAATTAAAGTAAAATCATTACATAATATTACCATCAAAATAAAAAAAGTACAGCAATTTAAGGCTTTCCACTTTCGGATTGCAAGGTCAAGCCCTTCGGGTTTTGCAAAAATAATCTCCACCCATTCGGGTAGTATTTTTTTTGACAAAAACCTTGTCAACCTAAGCTCCAAGCCTTTTCAAAATGCTTTCTTTTTTCATTTTTTTTCTGGGTTTTTTAGTCCAGTTTTTTTGGTTTTTTCTTTGTTTTCAAATTAGGTCTTTAGGTTCAGTTAGCAAACAAATTCAAGTCAAAAAGTGAGAAAAGGGAAACAAACCCTTAAAAAAATAGTTATGTTAAAATTCAAAATCAAAACACACAAATCAGGCAAATCCTACAATCAACCGCACTTCTTTATTTTAAATAAAGGCTTAAATTCTGGTAAACCATTCAAGCATT
>Ga0066412_1000393_pt1 | contig 16831 bp, 13 predicted proteins | sample LakWasMet16_LOW5_2_FD_59499 | JGI IMG/M metagenome (GOLD analysis project Ga0066412, IMG submission 59499) | Freshwater sediment methanotrophic microbial communities from Lake Washington under simulated oxygen tension - Sediment Metagenome 16_LOW5 | ecosystem: Environmental > Aquatic >... | reverse complement strand
CTCCCGCGAAAGACGTTTATTTTTGCTTTGCAAATGTCTAATAAAATTATAGCTTTGTTAGTAATATTTCGGCAGAAACGGTTTCAAATCCCAAACAGAAATTTAGCTCAAAAACGTTAGCAGTAATTTTAAAAGACAGTAATGACAGACATAACTTTAGAATCCGAAATTGAAAATGCTACTGGACGAATTGAAACTCGACAAAGAGAAATCGATGCTGAATTAAAACAATTAGTTACTCAAATTGAAAATTATACAAGTTGGGCTTGGCGATTTGTCTGGTTTGGAGCAATTGTAGCAATATCATCAATCATATTTTATTTTTGCAAAAATACAGAAACTGGTTTTGGGCTTAATTTACTAGGCGATTTTATGGCTGGAACAGTTGCCTCAATCTGGTCACTTGCTGGCCTATTTTTTATATATGTTGCATTTCTTGGACAAAAGCAGCAACTATTAAATCAGCAATTAGAAATAATGTACAGCCAACTTGAGGTAAAATATACTAGGCTTGAACTTTCAGGTCAGAAAGCGGAAATGAAAGCACAAAATGAAACATTACGTCAACAAAAATTCGAAAATACTTTTTTTCAATTACTAACTTTATTTAATTCCATCGTAAATACGCTCGATTTGAGAAGGTCAACTGGTTCGGAAATAATTACATCAGGTAGAGACTGTTTCCAGAATTTTCATAAAAGGTTATCAAATGAAATTGCTGGATTAAATGGAGGAATGGGCGGCTACTTGAAACCCGAAAACTCTTCATTAGATCAAACAATGAAAGGATTTACTGAATTTTATAAAAAGAACAAGGCTGATATCAGCCATTATTTTAGAACACTATATCATATAGTAAAATTTATTGACAACTCATCAGTCGAAAATAAAAGTCAATATATCTCAATTGTTAGAGCCCAACTATCAAGCTATGAATTGAGTTTACTTTTTTACAATTGTCTACATGACAATGGCTCTGAAAAATTCAAACCTCTTGTGGAAAAATACGCCTTATTAAAAAACATTGACAGCTCAGTAATCTACAATCAAGAACACAGAAATTCTTACGCAAAATCTGCATTTGGAGAATAAAACTACTGCTAACACAACCTACCAAAAATGCAGGAAGACATCAAAGCATTTGCAAATACCTTAACATATAACTCCATAAAAGAGTTATAACTAACATCATAAACAATAAAAAATTAATTTTTAAAACACTTCGTCAATATCATTTCTTCTAATGATATCACTACCTGGCGCATCATCATCATCCCACTTAGCCGATTGTATAGTTTTGGTAGTTGGTTGTGCTAAAAAATCAGTGTTTTGTGCTAAGCCCGAACTAGCGGTGTTGCTTGTGTAAATATCAGAACCTTCGTTATAATCCAAATCTGTAAATTTCGCAAACTGACCAATGAATTTCAATGGCACATCTACAATCGATCCATGACGGTTTTTGGCAATAATAATTTCAGCTCTGTTTTTTGTTGGTTGGTTATTTTCATCCACTTCAATACCATAGTATTCGGGACGGTAAATAAACATAACCATATCGGCATCTTGCTCAATAGCTCCCGATTCACGTAAATCACTTAACTGAGGGCGTTTACTACCACCTGGTCTGTTTTCTACCTGACGACTTAACTGTGATAAAGCTATAATTGGTATCTCTAATTCTTTGGCTAATGATTTTAAACCACGAGAGATAGAAGAAATTTCTTGTTCACGATTTCCCTTGCTATCTGGTCCGCCACTCATTAACTGCAAGTAATCGATAATGATTAAGGAAATATTTTGTTGTTCTTTTAAACGACGAGCCTTAGCACGTAATTCGAAAATAGATAGGGCAGGGGTATCATCAATATATAAAGGTGCTACCGATAATTTTTTGATACGTTCGTTTAATTGAACAAACTCATGATTATCTAAATTTCCTTTTAAAATTTTATCTTGATTGATTTCAGTTTCAGATGAAATCAAACGTTTTACTAATTGTAATGACGACATCTCTAACGAGAAAATAGCAACTGGCTTATTAAATTCTACGGCTGCATTTTTGGCCATGGTAACCACAAAGGCTGTTTTACCCATACCCGGACGAGCGGCTAAAATCAATAAATCTGATTTTTGCCAGCCACCTGTAATTCTATCTAATGCCGTAAAGCCTGATGGCACACCCGATAAACCATCGGTTTGTTGTGCAGCCATTTCAATTTCATTAATCGCTTGAGCAATTAATGACGTCATACCCGCGTGTTGCTTACGCACATTAGAATCTAATATTTCAAAAATATGTTGTGTGGTAGCATCTAATAATTCAAATACATCGGTGCCATCTTCGTAAGCCGATTTAATAGTTTCTGTACTAATGCGAATTAACTCACGTTGTAAATATTTTTGAGCAACAATACGAGCGTGGTATTCGATGTTTGCAGATGAAGCTATACGATTAGTTAATGAAGATACATAAAAAGATCCCCCAACTAATTCTAATTCTCCATTACGTTTTAATTCTTGAGTAACCGTTAAAATATCTACAGGCTCCGAACGATTAAATAAATTATAAATCGCTTTAAAAATAATTCCGTTTTGTTCTTTATAAAAACTCTCCGCCGAAAGGACGTCAATCACAGTACTTAAGGCATCTTTTTCTAAAAGCATAGCGCCTAATACGGCTTCTTCTAGCTCGATAGCTTGAGGCTGTAACTTGCCAATTTCGTTGGTAGCTACAGGAGTATATAATTTTTTACGGGTCTTATTTTGGTTATCGAAATTTTGCATAGTATTTAGTACGGAGGGTAAAAATGCTCATTACTTTCTAATTATTGAATTTACGAAAATTAAACGCCAATAACAAACTTAACAATTGACTAACAGCCTTTTTTAATTCCTTGATAATCAGCCTAAGAATTGTTAGTAACCTTTGTTTTACATCTAACTGTGTTAAGAAAATGAACTATAAACTTTTTAACAATCCATTTGTAGTTTATTTGTAGAGCTTATTTTTTGGTTTTAATGTAATATCTTTAACAAGCTTATACTTTGAAAAAGACAGAATACATATTTAAATTTCTTGTCCTGAGCATATCTTTAGTTTGTTTTTCAATAAACCTTAAGGCTCAAAATAATTACGCAAAAACGTTTTTGCGTTTTTTTAATAACCAGAGTTTAGCCGGGAAAGTGAATGCTTTTGACACTTTAAACGGGGATGATAAATTAAAATGTTATCCTTTAGTAAAAGATGAACTAGAAAAAATTAAAGAAAAAGCTATTGCAGATCATCAAGAAGACATTATTGATAAATTATATAAGATAGAAGGTGAAATCCTTTACCAAAATAAGAACTACAGTAAAGCCATTCCAATTTTCACTGATTTATTAGCTAAAAATAAAATTAATTCTTTAGAGGATAGTGTTAAGGTATTGTACATTTTAAAAAATGCGTATTTAAATATTAAAAGTTTAAATAAAACAGTTGAAATACATAAAGTATTAGTATCACTTCAAAAAAGGGGATCTAAAATTAGTTATTGGCTATTGATGCCACGTTTAAGTACTATATATTACGAAATGCATTTGTATAAAGAATGCTTAAACGAACAATTACAAGAGTATCATGAAATAAAAAATAATACAGCAATGCATACAAACTTTTATAATAATAGAGGTTTGTATTGGGAAAAATTTGGCAATCAGGATAGTGCCATTTTTTGGTTTACAAAGGCTAAAGAACAGTTTTATAAAGATTTCAGTGGCAATCAATTAAGTGCTGATAATGAATTTACCATAGGTTTAATAGAAGGAAATATTGGGCAATCCTTAATGAAATTAAAGCAATATGAAAAAGCAATTCCTTTATTAAAAAAAGATGTTATTGGTAGTAAAGGCATCAAAAACTTTCATAATGCAGGTATTAGTCAATTCGAAATATCAAAATGTTATTTAGCATTAAAAAAAATTGATTTAAGCAAAAAATATTTAGATAGTGCTAATGTCTTACTTAAAAACATAGATGATTATAATACCCAATTAAATATCATAAAGCAATATGCTATTTTTTATGATGAAATTGGAATGTCTGCTTTATCTATTAAATATTATAAAAATTACATTGCCATCAAAGATAGTTTAGAGGCGCAAAATAATTTAAGAGAGTTATTAGCTGCTCAAGTAGCAAGTCAGGTTGATGAAAAAGAAAAATTAATTAATGAAAATCAAAAAAACATTAAACAAAAAAACATTGAGGTGAGCAAGCAAAAAACCATTAGAAATGCCTTATTGTTTTGTGGTTTTATTTTAATCATACTTGTTATTTTTATATCAGTTCAATTAAAAAAAGCGAATAACAGAAAACAGTTATTAGAAATAAAAAACAAGCAAATTGAAACACGAAATGAAATCATTAATAAATCCTTATTTGAAAAAGATTTATTAGTAAAGGAAGTTCATCATCGAGTAAAAAACAATCTTCAAATTATATCTAGCTTAATGAAACTTCAAGCAGCAAAGAGCAGTAGTGAGGAAGTAAGGATGTCGTTAAACGAAGCGCAAGACCGCATTAATTCCATGGCATTGCTTCATCAATTATTGTATCGTAATAATGACATGACAAGTTTATTATTTAACGAATACTTGGATGGATTAATTGTACAAATATCGAGTAGTTTTGCTTTAACTAACAAAAACATTGCAATCAAAACTAATTTTGTTGAATTGGAATTAGATTTAGATACTGCTATTCCATTAGGTTTAATTACAAACGAATTGGTTTCAAACGCATACAAACACGCATTTAGAGGAAGAGAAGGCATAATCAATGTTGAATTAAGTAAACTCGTAAAAAACACCTATCAACTAAGAGTAGCCGATAATGGCGATGGACTTCCTGCCAATTTTGATTTAAATAGCAACGAATCTTTAGGATTAGATATTGTTTGTATTCTCTCTGAGCAAATTAATGCTGAACTAAAAATATACAACGATAACGGCGCAAAATTTGAGATTGTTTTTAAAGTAAGTTAGAGAATAAAATTTGTGACTTTAAATCCTTAGTAAAAAATTACTCTATCAATCATGTTTTATTTTAAATGTCTAGTTCTCGACTCCGCTCGAACTGACAATACTATTTATCGTTAATTCCTTTTATAAAATCGCTCATCAAATAAGCAATTAACTTTCCAGTTTTATTATCCGCCTTAATATGCGATAAAATAGGGGCGCCCTCAGCAATATGAAAATACATGGCTGGTAATTGTTTGCCACACTGGTATGCATATTGTCTTGCCTGAACGGGAGATATTCCACTACTGGTTTTTGCACTTGATGGCACATTGGTAATGGCATCTAAATCAATTTCTACACCACAGTTTTTATTTTTTACAAAGCTAATATTTTGATTGAGCGCTTCAGTAAAGGTTTTATTTTCTCTCACAAACACATCTTCGTAGGTGCTGTAATATAAATGTTGGTTGTTTTTTGTAAAGTCAGTTAATACACTAGCTGTATTATATTGTTCATGCATACAAAACACCGAATAATTACTCATGTATTTTTCTTGGTACGCATAACTAAACCCATTACCGCTATGTCTTCCTTCTAATGGTCTAAAATCAGTGTGTGGATCGCAATTAATAACGTTTAATGGTTTATTAATGGCAAGCGAACATCCTTTTATAATTGGATAAGAGTTGTTATGTCCACCTCCTACAATAATAGGAATTTTACCAGATGAAATAATTTTAGCAACAATCTCCGATACTCTTTTATCAATTACTGATACTAAATTTCTTAATTCTTGAAGTTCGTTTTTGTTTTTAACGTTTAAAGAATTAGATGTTTCCATAGCATCATCCACATAAACATGGCCTAAAACACAAATATTTTTTCCGTTTAAAAACTCATTGCTTTGCTGACTTAAAAAACTGTCCAAAGCGGGTTTCCATGCAGTGTGAGCGCCTCCACGTCCGTAGTTGGCTCTAACTCCTATGTCTTCGGGTATGCCTAATAATACAAATTTACATTCTGATTTATTTAATTCTTCTTCCCAATTTTTTTCTGATTTTAAAATAATCACATCTTCACCAATTTTTGTTTCATTGGTTCTTTTTCTAGTAAGTTGTTCTATATCTTTTTTTGAATATAATTCTAATGTCTTCATTTATATAATTTAAAAGTTCAAAAAAAAAGTCCCGAGAAAGGGACTTTATAAATTATTTAACCTATTTAAAAATCAAAGATCAAGGCTTTTGAAAAAATCATCAATGAGTTTACATTGGTAAATGAAGCCGATGATTTTTTCATATAACGCAGAGATTTGGTTTTTAAATAGGTTTAACTACCACTCATCTGAATTAACAGGCGTAGTACTAGAAATTTTCATAGCTTCTTTTAAATCATTGATAACAACACCACTTTGTTTAATAGCTTCGCTTTTTATTCTTTTCCATAAATCTGAAGGTAATTTCATACTTCCACAAGCAGGAACTTCATTATAAATGTCTCCACCAGTAAAATCAGCATTTTTGGCATTATGATTAATTTTAGAAATAGTGTAACGGTATTTCCCTTCTTTAGCCTCAATACTTAAATGCATAGTAATTGTTCCTTGAACATCAGCTGCTGGATTTAACTCCTTAGGTTTATAATTAAAAGTGGCTACACACTCAGCTTTGCTTCCTGTAGTTACTCTATTTCCTTTGGTGTATTTAGTAGATTCCATTTTCACAAAATTAATGGCTCTTTTAAGGATTTCACTTGATGCGATTCCTTTTGGAGGATTTGTATCTACTGGTAAAGACCCATCAGCATTAGGAGTTGATGGTAATGGATCAGCCATTAAGGTAACAACCTCTTGTATCTTTTTGGCGTCATCTTTTTTTACTTCTTGAGCTGATACATAACCAACTGAAAACAAAAATGAAAGTGTGCAAATTAATGTAGAAAATTTCATATGTAGATATTATTATTTTTTAATGTGATATGGTATAGTCATGTTATTTTTTTATACTAATGGCAACATGACTATTTCATAAAATATTTATTTTTCTGTTCTTATAATTAAATCGATACTAAAATTAGATGAATTAGTAAATCTTAATGTATTTATTTGGATTAACTTCTAACATTAGATTGTAAATAACATCAAATACATCATCAGCACTCGGTTTTGAGAAGTAATCTCCATCAGAACCATAAGCTGGTCTATGCTCTTTTGATGCTAAAGTAATTGGTTTTGAATCTAAATACTGATAACCACCTTGTTCTTCCAACACTTTTTGCATCATGTATGCTGTTGCTCCACCAGGAACATCTTCATCAAAAAACACCACTCTATTTGTTTTCTTTAATGACTCAACAATAGAGTGATTCACGTCAAACGGTAATAATGTTTGTACATCAATTAATTCAACCGAAATACCATGTTCTTCTAATTGTTTAATAGCATCTTGAGCAATACGAATTGATGAACCGTAAGTAACTAAAGTCACATCAGACCCTTCTTTTAATGTTTCAGGAATACCTAATGCAATTTTATATTCGCCAATGTTAGTTGGTAAATTTTCTTTTAAACGGTAACCATTTAATGGCTCAACCACTAACGAAGGCTCGTCTGCTTCTAATAGTAAATTATAAAAACCAGCAGCTTGTGTCATGTTACGAGGCACACATACATTAATACCACGGCAAGCATGCACAATCATTCCCATTGGAGAACCGCTATGCCAAACACCTTCTAAACGATGTCCACGAGTACGGATAATAACAGGTGCTTTTTGCATACCTTTTGTTCTCCATTGCACAGTTGCCAAATCATCACTCATGATTTGTAAAGCATACAATAAATAATCTAAGTACTGAATTTCTGCAATTGGTCTTAAACCACGCATCGATAATCCAATCGCTTGTCCCATAATGGTAGCCTCACGAATACCAGTATCAAACACACGATGTTCGCCATATTTAGCTTGTAATCCTTCTAAACCTTGATTTACTCCGCCAATTTTTCCAGAGTCTTCTCCGAAAATTAATGTTTCAGGGTATTTAGATAAGATGTAATCAAAATTCTCTCTTAATAATTCTCTTCCATCCACTAACTTCTCACCGTCGTATTGAGCTGCAACTGGAGTTACATGTGATACTTGGTAATTAGATTGAGACATTAAATGAGAACTGTATCTATCTGTATTTTCAATATTTGACAATCGTAACCAATCTGCTAATTTTGCTCTTGAAGCAGAATCTTCAGTTTTAGTTAAACGTAATACTTTTTTAATGGCATTATGAATTTCTCTACGAATTGGCTCTTTAATAGAATTTAATTCTGTTTTTATTGCCACAACAGACGAACCATTTATCCCATTGGATAATTCATCCAACAATGTAGATACTTCTGCTACTTCTGCTTTAATTGGAGTTAAATAATCAGTCCAAGCTGTTTTTTGTGCAGTACGAACTGAGTTTTTAGCTTCTTCTTCAATGGTATTTAAAGTCGCTTCGTCTGCTAATGCATTTTCTAAAATAAACTCACGCATTTTTTTTACACAATCAAAATCTAATTCCCATTGCAAACGCTCTTTAGATTTATAACGCTCGTGCGAACCAGATGTACTGTGTCCTTGAGGTTGAGTCACTTCTTCTACATGAACTAAAACTGGCACATGTTCTTCTCTACAAACTTTTGCTGCTTTTTCATAAGTCTCACATAAGTGAGCATAATCCCAACCTTTAGTTTTAAATATTTCATATCCATTACCACCATTTTCTCTTTGAAATCCTTTTAAAATTTCAGAGATACTTTCTTTAGTAGTTTGATATTTTTTTGGAACAGAAATTCCATGTCCATCATCCCATACACTCATCAACATTGGCACTTGTAATACACCTGCGGCATTAATAGCTTCCCAAAATAAACCTTCAGAGGTTGAAGCATCTCCAATGGTTCCAAAAGCAATTTCGTTTCCTTTGTTACTATAGTTCAAAAATTTACCTTCATGTAAATCTTTATTTACTTTATAAAAATGTGAGGCATATGCTAATCCCAATAAACGAGGCATTTGCCCAGCAGTAGGTGAAATATCAGCAGATGAGTTTTTTTGATTTACTAATGCTTTAAAAGTACCATCAGCATTTAAACTATGTGTTCCAAAGTGTCCACCCATTTGACGACCACCACTCATTGGTTCTTTTTCTAAATCAGTATGGCCGTACAAACCAGCAAAATATTCTTGTAATGATAATTGTCCAATAGACATCATAAAAGTTTGATCCCTATAGTATCCACTTCTAAAATCACCATTTTTAAATACTTTTGCTAACGCTACTTGCGCTAATTCTTTTCCATCACCAAAAATTCCAAATTTGGCTTTTCCTGTTAAAACTTCCTTTCTTCCCAATAAACTGGTTTGACGGCTTTCGTTAATCAAACGAAAATCATTTAACACAATCTTTTTAAAATCTTCAAAACTTAATCCTTGAGTGGATGATAAAACATCTTTTTGCATAGTAAATTTAAGTAGCAGTAGTTATTTAATTACAATAGGAAACATATATTCATATTTACGCCTCCTTACCTTACAAATATATATTTTTAGCGGGAAATACAAAACATTTTAGACGTTATTTTTGGGTAAAATAACTGATTTTTGTCTTATAACAGAATTCAAAAAAAATAGCCGTAAATATTACGGCTATTAAATTGTTAAGTATAAAAGTGTTTTATTTCTTTTTTGCTTTTTCCTTACCAGAAAACTCATATTTTTTCTTCAATTTATCTTTTTTAGTGATTTTAACCTCTCCACTGATGTCATAATTATCAACCACACATTTCATAATCATTGTTTGATCATTTTCATCAGTTGTTGAAACTTCAGCTTCTACCCAACGGCTCTCGTTTTGTTCTTCGTCAGTATAAACAGAATCTTTAGTGATTTCATATTTCAACCATTTATACTCCAATTTATCAAACAAAAATGTGCTAAACATCCCTTTTCCGGCTTTAAATTCAATTTCGTCGTCAACGCCCTTTTTTGGAGGAGAACCTTCTTTAATTTCAGTCATTGTAACTGTAAAAATTCGTTTATCTAAGCTGTCTTTTGGTTCGCCTTTTTTAATAGCGTTAACACTTAATAAACCAACTGTTAAAACAGAGGCCGATATGATAATGTGCTTTAAGTTCATTGTTATTAATTTTTAATTGTGGTAAATTTAATGAAATTATAGTGCCACAAATGGGGTGTTTACAATTTATTAATATTTTTTAGCATCAATATCTACGTTTTATAGCATTTTTATGTTTTAAATGACATTACCTTTATCGCATATAATATTACAATGCAACCTTTAGCCGAACGAGTGAGACCTATACACCTTGACAATTACATTGGTCAGGAGCAAATAATTGGCAAAAATTCGGCTTTACGCAAAGCGATTGAGCAAAATTTATTACCATCTATTATTTTATGGGGACCTCCAGGTGTAGGTAAAACAACACTGGCGCAAATTATTTCTCAAACTTTAAAACGACCGTTTTATTCATTAAGCGCCATTAATTCAGGGGTAAAAGATGTGAGAGAAGTCATTGAAAAAGCATCTGCCGATGGTGGTTTTTTTAAACAAGAAAAGCCTGTTTTGTTTATTGATGAGATTCATCGTTTTAGTAAATCACAACAAGACTCTTTATTAAATGCCGTTGAAAAAGGAATTGTTACCCTAATAGGAGCTACTACTGAAAATCCTTCTTTTGAAGTTATTCCAGCTTTACTTTCAAGGTGCCAAGTAGTTGTTTTAAAACATCTTACAAAGGATAACTTAATTCAATTATTGAACAATGCCATTCAAAATGACGAAAGCTTAAAAAGAAAAAATATTACTCTAAAAGAAACAGAAGCCTTGTTAAGAATTTCGGGAGGTGATGGACGAAAATTATTGAATGCTTTAGAAATTGTTGTGAATTGCATTGCTGAACCTGAAATTATAATTACAGATGAACTAGTAAAACAATATATTCAACAAAACCTTGCTCTTTACGATAAATCTGGGGAACAACATTATGATATTATTTCAGCATTTATAAAGTCTATCCGTGGCTCCGATCCTAATGGGGCAGTATATTGGTTGGCAAGAATGATTGATGGGGGAGAGGACCCCAGTTTTATTGCACGTAGATTATTAATCTTAGCATCTGAGGATATTGGAAACGCAAATCCTACTGCTTTAGTTATTGCCAACAATTGCTTTCAGGCAGTTAATGCAATTGGTTATCCCGAAAGTAGAATTATATTGGCTCAAACTTCAACCTATTTAGCCTGTTCTGCAAAAAGCAATAGCAGTTATATGGCTATTAACTTAGCTCAACAAGAAGTAAAAAAATCAGGAGATTTGCCAGTTCCTTTACATTTAAGAAATGCACCAACTAAACTCATGAAAGAATTGGGTTATGGTGATGAATATAAATACGCGCATGATTTTGATAATCATTTTGTAAAGCAAGAATTTTTGCCAAACGAAATTAGTGGGACCGCATTTTACAATCCATCTGAGTATTCGAGAGAAAGAGATTTAAAAGAATTTTTAAAAGAAAGATGGGGTGATAAATACGGGTATTAATCTCTATGGATTAATTCAGGAATAGGTTCAAAAATAATCAATTTCCCTAACCCTATAATAACACCTCCTATTACTTGCTCTGCAATTTGCCAAGCGCAATCAGCAATAATATAGGTAAAATTTACATTTTTAGTAAAAGAAATCCCTAAAACTGTAACTAGAGAAAATAATACAAATCCTATCATAAAACCACTAACTACTCCTCTAAAAATAGCATGAGGAATGTATTTCGATAATAATTTAGATTCGTAAGTTCTATATAAAAGAAAGGAAATAACTAAATAAACTAAAGCTGCTAAACCTAAAAATAATGCTTTAGAAAAAGAAATGCGATTCAAATCGTTTAAAAAAACGCCATGCCAAAAGTAAAATGCAACATACATAAGTACGGCAGCAATTATCCAACTAACAAAAAACCTAAATGAATATAGCATTGAGTGCAAAAGTAATATTCTTTTTGCTTTTTAAAACAAAAACTTTGCCAAATATTTGATTGTTATTCTGTTAAAAAAAAAGTAAGTTTGTAATATGCGATTTATACAAAAATCTATAGTTTTTGTCCTTTTGTTCGGGTCTTTTATATCTTGTAAAAAAGAAACTAGTTGGGATGTTGATTTAGCTATCCCTATTGCAAGAAGTCACCTAAATATCAGTAACTTTTTTGGAGATACTATTTTTCAAGCCGATCCTACCGGTTTATTACATATTGCATTTAGCAGAGATTTAATAAATTTTACCATGGACAGCCTTGTGAATCTTCCAGATACCACTGTTGATTTAGGCTATATCATCCCTTTTAATACATCTTTAAGCCCAGGAGTTCAAATATTTTCAAATTCCTTATCAACGGATAAAGAAATTACTTTTGATGTGAGTAATGGAGTAGAACTTAATAAAGCTATTGTTAGAAAGGGATTCTTAAAAATAGATTACAAAAACACATATGCTCAACCACTTCAATTTGACTATATTATTAATTCAGCAACCTTATGGGGGTCTCAATTAACAGTTAATCAAGTTGTTCCAGGAAGTAGCTCATTAACTAAAATATATGCATTGGATGGTTACAATATTAACTTAACTGGTATTTCTGGTAATAAAGTAAATACACTTGTTCAAACTTACACTATTAGTACCGCGGCATCTGGAGCATCCGACGTATTAATTCAAGGACAAGGCTTAACCATTAATTTATCTTTTATAGATATTGTTCCTGAATATATTCAAGGTTATTTTGGACAACAAGATTTATCTTTTGGCCCAGACTCATCAAACTTTGACTTTTTAAATAATTTCAGTACAAGTAATTTAGCATTAACTCAATCTGCCATTAATTTCAGAATTATAAATGAATTTGGAATAGAAATGAGTAGCTCCATTAATAATTTTAAATCAATTAAAACATCTCCTGCTAATGTGGTCGCATTAAATTCGGGAAACATGTTACAATCTATTAATGTTGGGCGAGCTAGCAAAACAAACAATCCTTCTAATCCTGTTTTTCCATGGTTTAAACAAATAAATATTAATTCTACAAACTCTAACTTAAATCCTTTTTTAGAAAACTTACCTAATTACTTGGGTTACTCTGTTAAAGCAAAACTTAATCCTTTAGGAAATATTTCGGCGGGAAATGATTTTGCTTATTACGGCAGAGGCTTAAAAGTTATAGCTGATGTTGATATTCCTTTAGCATTATCTGCTAATTATTTTAGTTTAGTGAACTTTTCTAAAGTAGATTTAACTCAATTAAAAGAATTAGAGGATGTAAATTCATGTGAGATTAGATTATCTGCAAGAAATAATTATCCTTTTACGGCTCGCATTCAAGGATATATGCTTAATGAACAAAATCAAATTATAGATTCTTTATTTATTCCTGGTCAAAATATGATTGAATCGGCTATTACAGATGGTAATAATGTTGTTTTAAATTACGTAGATTCAAAACTAGTAGCATCATTTGATAAAACAAAAATTGAAAATTTAGCGCAGTGTAAACAAATTAAATTTGTTAGCTATTTGTATTTACCAAATCAGCCAACACCTATCAAAATAAAAGATGATAGTTATTTAGATTTAATTGTAAGTGCATATTTAAATTATAACGCTAAATCAAAATAATGAAGACTCGCCTTATTCTTTTATTTTTTGTTTTAATTGTATTGAAAGGATTTTCTCAGTATAATTCTGAATTTTTGAATTTTGAAAAAACAGGAAGAAGTGTTTCCATTAATGGAGAATATGAATTAGGCTCTAACGGTATATATAACTCCTTATTAAATAAATTTATTTACGGTGGGTATATTGATCAAAAAACAAAAGATGCCTCAAATAATTCAATGAAAGCATTAAATGTGATGGGTGCCAACATGAACTATGATGTATCTGTTTTTTTTGGTCGTAAATCTAAATACTCCTATTTAATTGGATTTAAAGACCAAAGAATATTTAACTCATCATTCACTAAAGATTTTTACCAATTAGTATTTTACGGCAACAAACCTTATTTAGGAGAAACAAAAAACCTATCAGGATCAAGTATTAATTCATTAAGATTTCAAGAATTGAAGCTTGGCTTCATATGGCATAAAATAGATACAACAGCTAAAGTTGGTGTATCTATTTCTATTTTAAAAGGTCAACAATTATTTTATATAAAAGCAAAAGAAGGTTCTTCATTATACACTAATGAAGATGGAACCGAACTACAATTCAGTTCTAATTTCAACATGGCATTAAGCGATACGTCTTCAGCGTCTAATCCATTTGCATACTCAGGAGTAGGGGCTAGTGCCGATATATTTTTTGAAACACCCTATAAAAGCAATATAGGAAAAGGAAGTGTACTAACTATTAATGCCAATAATATTGGTTTTTTACATTGGTTTGATAATAGTGTTCAGTATAGTAGCGATTCAACCTTTAAGTTTGATGGATACCATATTGATAATTTACTAGACTTGAAAGATACAACCTTAGCTGCTATTAATAGAGATAGTATTATAAAAAATACCACTAATGCTCACCAAGAATCTTTTAACGTAAATATTCCTACTAACTTATTAATTATTAATAAAATTAGATTCACCAATAAATTTATTTTAGGGACAGGATTTAGGTATTTATTTAGCTCTAATTTTAAACCTTATTTCTTTACAGATGCTGAATATGAATTTACAAAAAAAATCACTGGAGCATTACATATTGGTTATGGAGGTTATTCAAAATTAAATATAGGATTAGCTTTTACCTATAATTCTCCATCTTGGTTTTTTAAATTAGGAAGTAATAGTCTTCAAGGATATATTTCGCCTAAAAACACCTATGGTCAAGGAGCATTTATTAGTATTGCCAAAAAATTTAAAAAATAAATTTAAAAAAATAATGAACCATAAAAGTCATATAAGTTCATATAATAATAATTTAGGGATTAATAAAATTAACAATAGCCTTATTTGTCCTTTTATGACTTTTATGGTTTTTAAAAAATAAAACTATGTGTTTAAAAAACATACTACTTTATATATTATTGCTTTTAGCAATAGTAACCAATGCTCAACCACCAGCAAAATTTTACTCTACTTACGGTGGCAATGGATACGATGTTGGATATGATGTGAAACAAACGTTAGATGGTGGATACATAATCACAGGATCTACTAGTAGTTTTGGGCAAGGTAATACCGATATGTATTTATTGAAACTAGATAGTATGGGAGTGAAAAAATTTGAAACTTCATTTGGTGGTGTGAGTAATGAAATTGGTAAAAGTGTTGTACAACTGATTGATTCGAGTTATGTGATTGCAGGTTATACAAGTTCAACTGGAGTAGGGGGATACGATTTTTTTTTAGTTAAAACGGATAAAACGGGCGCTCTTTTATGGCAAAAAACAATAGGTGGAGCCGATTGGGATTTTGCATATAGTATGGAAGCAACGGCTGATGGAGGTTTTATTATTGCAGGAACTACTTATAGTTATGGTAAAGGTAATGCCGATGGTTATGTTGTGAAAACAGATGGCAATGGCAATGTAGTTTGGCAAAAAACATACGGAGGTATAAATGACGATGAATTTAAATCGGTGATACAAACGGCAGATGGTAATTATGCTTTAACAGGTTATACAAAAAGTTATAACGACATTGATTCAGGTGATGTTTGGGTTTTCAAATTAGATTTAAACGGAGATTCTGCTTGGTGTAAATTTTATGGAGGCAGTAAAGAGGATTTTGGTTCAGGAATAATTCAACTTCAAAATTCAAACATTTTGATAACAGGAGGCACTAGAAGTAATTCCATTAATGGAAATCGAGAAACAATAATCATTACTTTCGATTATACATCTGGAAATCAAACATATATAGATATCGATAACAGTAGTCAAGATGAATATCATAATGATGTTGCTCTTGGAATAAATGGAAGTATTGCTAATTGTGGGGCAACGAAAAATGCAGTTTTTGGATACGATGCATTAGTAGATATTTATAAACCATCCTTCAATTTTTTAAATTTTTTCAGCGAAGGCTCAAATATGTATGAAGAATTTTTTTCTATTAATCAAACAAAAGATAAAGGATTTGTTGCTATAGGAAAAACTACGGGTTACGGTTCTGTTTTAGAAGACATTTTTTTTATGAAAATGGATAGTTTAGGTTCTTTTGGTACTAGCATTATTGGTATTGAAGAAAAAGTATATACTAAAATTGAGCCTAAAATTTATCCAAATCCAACAACTGACTATATCAACGTAAAGGTTTCTAATTTTAAAATCTTTCGAAAATTAAATTACCAAGTTGTTGACTTAAATGGAAGAGTTGTTTTATCAAATACAATAAATGAATTGATAAAAACTATTGATGTATCGTTTTTATCTGATGGATTATACTTATTACAAATCTTTGATTCTAATAACCTACTTAGTTGCTCAAAAATTTCAGTAATTAAATAATAGTATGTTAAACAGGTTTTGTTCTTATAACGCTAAAAATATAACTAATAATAATAGATTATGGTTATGTTTTTTTTTCGTTGTTTTCTTAAATATTACATTTAAAATGATTCAACTAGGTTTTTCTTCATTTTGGTATGATGAAATTATTAGTGTTGAAAGCGCTTCTTTAGATTTCGGTCACATTAAACATGTTTCTGAGTGGGATAATAATCCACCGTTTTATTATTACTGCCTAAGCGTATGGATAAAATTATTCAATGATTC
>Ga0066412_1000389_pt1 | contig 16917 bp, 8 predicted proteins | sample LakWasMet16_LOW5_2_FD_59499 | JGI IMG/M metagenome (GOLD analysis project Ga0066412, IMG submission 59499) | Freshwater sediment methanotrophic microbial communities from Lake Washington under simulated oxygen tension - Sediment Metagenome 16_LOW5 | ecosystem: Environmental > Aquatic > Freshwater... | reverse complement strand
CTATTGGTATGAGTGGGCCGTGGGACTGAAACAAATCGTCGAAATGCTCGACGAAAAATCGGGCATTGCGTCGGTGTCGCTGCAGGTCGCGGGCATCAAGGGCTGGGATGATGTGGTTGTGAAATACGCGGACGGGTCCCTCCGCCTGATCCAGGTGAAGCACACGCGCGTAATGGATACGCTGACTTTCGGTGACCTAGTCGGCGATGGCTTGATCGGGGAATTGGCGGAAGCTTGGACACAAACCGACGCCCCGCGGGGATCCAGTTGCATCCTTTTCACCAACCGGGCGACAGGGGAACGAGCGAGTAAGACGGAGTCAGGAACGTTGCGCCCGGCGCTGGAAAAGTTCTGGGCGTGGTTGAAGGCCGAAGTGGCGGCTGGAAAATCCGTCGACCAATGCGTGCCTGTTCCCGAATGGAATGATGCCTGGCAGGAATGGAGAAAGGCGTTCGGCAAGGTGGCCGTGAACAAACAGACGGAATTCATCCGGGCCTTGACCATCGAATCAGACCAAGCCGGCTTGGAGGAAACGATCGCGGTGATCCGGAGCAGGCTCGCGGTCCTTTTCGGGATCAGCGAACCCAAGGCCCAACACCTCCTTCCCGCATTGCACGAGGCGCTGCGGACTTGGAGCACCACGAAGGAGTCGGTGAAGTTGGAAGACCTGCTGCAGGCACTGTCTTTGGATGAACCTGAGGAAGCGGAGCGACACTCTCCCCCGCCACCCAGCCCATTCTTTAAAAGTAGGAAATCCGCCTTAGCCGATATGGAAAAAATCCTGCAGGCCGATGCGCCGGCCGTTGTTTTCCTCTCGGCCCCCCCGGGCGCCGGCAAGACGAGCTTGATCAGCGAACTCGCCAACCGGCGGTCGCCCGCGGCCCTGGGGGGCATCATCGGCCTGCGGTATTACGCTTTCCGGCCAATCACCCCGGATACACCGCTGGTGCCGCCCGATTCCGACCAGCGGGTCAGAGCCGACCGGCTGTGGTTCGACCTTCTCAGCCAGTTGCGCCGCGGCTTACAGGGGCGGTTGGCTAACTTTGCCGTGCCGGTTCGAAATGAATTCCTGAACTGGGAGCAGGCCCGCGGGCATGTGTTCCGGATCGCGGATCGCATCGGCCGGGAAATCGGGCGCCCATTTGTGATCGCAATCGATGGGATCGACCATGCAGCGAGGGCACAGCGCTACGAACCCGCAGCTGCCCGAGAATTCTTCCAGTCGCTACCCTCGCCTGAGGGGCTACGGGGTCTCCGGATAAAATTGCTGGTCGCCGGACAGCCTGCGGAGCACTTCCCGGAATATCCGGGTTGGCTGGCGACCAACTCCACCGAGGTTGAACGGATGACGGTAGGCCGCTTGGAAGTTTCGGACATCGCCATGCTGCTGGCACGAGAGGCTCCCGCGATGGCCGCGGACGCGGGCGCACGGGTTATCGAGGAAGCGACGCAAGGAAACACGCTGTCCGTGGTATTCGCGGTGCAAGAGGCGAAGCGATACGCGGATGTGGCGGAACTCAAACAAAGGCTGGCAGAACAAAAGCTCGGCGCACAACTGGACGACTATTATCGGGGCGTGTGGCAACATGCCTTGCATAATGCGGACCGCGACGGCAACACCTTGGAGGGAATGCTGGCCGGCGCGCTCTGCGTCATGCAGGAGCGGATCACGGGCGGTTTGCTAGCCGAGCTGTTTCCCGGATTGGGCAAGAGCGCCGTGCAATGGGAACTGATCCTGGCTAGGCTCGGACCGCTGGTCATCGCCGAGACTGGCGGATTTCGGGTGATGCACAACGACGTGCGAATCTTCCTGCACGGCTTGCTCGGCGCTAAGACCCCCGCGGAACGCCGTCTCGTCGCGTCGAGCATGGCCGATCACTACCTTAAGCCGAACTGCAATCGCGTGGTCGCTCATGCATTGCTCGGGCGGCTGCTAAGGGAGGCCGGGCGGGAGGAGGAATGGGCCCGCACGTTCGACATGAGATTCGTGCTGGAGGCCGCAGCTTTGGACGTAGAATTTCGCGTGGTCGATGAAAATGCCGTGACCGCGATCCGGGCGGTCATCGCCGCGCGTAATTGGGAATTAGCCGGAGAACTCGCCTGTGCCCTCGAGTGCTTGGGCCGATGGGAGGACAAACTGGAGACACGCGACACACGACGTGGCGGCCATCAACCGACCATCGCCCCGCTGTTTCTGCTTTCCGAGTCCCGAGTGCAGCCGCGGGATCAATGGACTCGCGAAATCGTCTCGCAGGTGCTGAGCGATACCATCCGGTTGCTGAGGGCAAATGAACTGAACCGCGCGACCGGTCTTGCCCAGCGATGGTTTGGCGGGCTCACGCTGGAGGAAGTCGCTGCGACCGTCGTCACGGAAGACCGGACGCTGGACGGACGGGACCATGGGCCCGGCTACGAGCTCGGCTTGGTGTGCGCGGAAACCGGACTCAAACTCGTGGAGGGCGGCGACGATTCGGAGACGACACACGCCTTCATCGCTGACTTCGAACAAGGGTGGATCGCAGGATGCACGGTCGGGTCCAAGGCAATTACGTTGGAACAATTCCTGAGGAGTCGGGAACTTGTTTTTATTGGCGGATGGCAAGCGGCGGCGAGCAGCCTCGCCGAGGCGGGCGCAGAAGGCGCGCTCCGCGAAGCCCTCGAAGGCTTGGCTGACTGCTACGACAAACTTTCCACGGATTTTAAGATCGAGGCCGCCGGTTGGGTGGTTCGAATGGGATGGAAGGACAGCGTTTGGACCAGGCTGCTGGGCGACACCGGAATGTTGGACGGAACCTACGAAACCGCGATTGTGTTCGGCCTGAAACTGTCACGGACCATTGGGTGGCTGGACGCCACGTCCGAGTTTGGCACCATTGTCGCCAAGCTACTGGTGCGAATGCCCAGTCTCTCGGCGGGAAGGAGTGAACCCCATGCGCGCGGTTTGTTAGTCGCGTCGGCGTGTATAGGACGGATCGAAGGGCTGATGCAACGACGGGGAGTGGATGTCGCCCGCGATATCGTGCCGGCCGCGGAGATTCAACGCATCGCCTCGACGCTGTGGAGCGACACAATCTGGCGGGAATTTGAATTCAGGCACCGCGTGCCGAGCGGGCACTTGTGCGAGCAGTTCGTGGCGGCAGTGTGGCCGCTCGGGGGCGAACATCGGGCGGCGCTGGTCCGTGCGGCCACGCCGGCAATCAATGCCCATGTGGTGGACCAGCGATTCGCCTCGCTTTGGGATTTGGTGAGACGCGAGGGCAACCGCACCCAGATGCGGGCATGGCTCGAGTATTGGATCGGGCCGCAGGGCGCGGTTTGGTCAGGACCGAACGATGACGCCGAAAGCATCTATGATACCCTCAAGCCGATGGGCGTGGAACTCGGCGAAACCGCCTTGCTGGAGGAGGCGAAGTCACGGATTGCGTGGATGCTGATTACCTACCGCGGACACAAGGACTATGCCTTCGTGACCCCAAGCAATTGGTTCGAGCAACTGGTCGTGCGGTCGTCGGAGGACTGGCGGGGGCTCGGCACTGAATTGTGGAGCTTGAGCGACGCGGCGTCTGAGGCCGGATGTGATAATCGGATGTCGTGGGATTTTAACAGCTTGTTGGGCGCCGGAGCCTTCAACAGCGGACCCGATGATGTCAGGAGACTCATCCATGCGGAACAACCTTACTTCCGCGACAGCTCGTGGATGCATGTCACCTATCACCGGTTGGTGGGCGGGGCCGAAACGTGGTTGAAAACGGGAAACCGGACCATGGCCGACAAGCTCGCGGTGTGGTCCCTGCTGGTGGGTTATAGCCGATGGTTCAATCATACCGATGGGAAATCGTTCCAACGGTTGCGGGCGGTGTTTCTCGAAACGGCGGGAGCGGAGGAAACGGAATTCAGGGCGGAAATCCGCCGGTTGACCCCGGCGGAAGCTGACCGGACGGTCCCGGAGGAGCCGGATGGCCGGTCGGCGTCGGATGCAAAACCTGAACCCGAAGTGGATGATTTGCGGAAGAAATTCCGGGACGGCACGGAGCTGATGCCCAAGGAGGCGGCCCGTCTCGTGGCGGCGCTGCGCCAAGGCTCCGGCGACGAACCCGTGATGGAAGTGCTGCGGTCCATCGGGACCGGTTCGGATTGGGGTGGAACGTGGAAGTGGTATGACTGGGCGACGAGAAAGTCCTTGGTGGAAATGGCTGCCGGCAGCAATGACACCGAGATGTGGGCAATGATGGAGTCCGCCTCCAAACACATGAGCGGCACGCGATGGCCGGAAAGCGTGGCGGAGAACATGCAGCAGGTCCTGCTGGCGCGGGCCGACGCGCTTGGCGTCGATGAATTGCGGAAAGGATTGGCGAGGATCCTGGGGATGCACGAACTGTGGCTGCGCGGTGGCCAGAAATGGCTTCCGTTCGAGGCGGTAAAGCTACCGGCGGCGGGGAGGCCGCTGACGTGGGGCGAACTGGCCGCGGGCGAACTGCGCTACCTCCTTGAATCGCGGTCCGCTGAAGTCCTGCATGGCGCCCTGCATGGCATTCAGGTGCTTGTGTCGCACCAACCGCAAGCGATCGGCTGGTTGCTGAACGACCTGCCAGCGGACCCTTGGGTGCTAAAATGGCTCCTGCTGGCGGCTGAAGTGTGGGCTTCGAAGTTTCCGGAGGAATTCGGGCGAGCGGCGGGAAACGTGCGACCGTTGCTGGCCGCCGGTGAACTTGCCCTGCGTGCCCAAGCTTGGGTCGTGCTGGCTTTGCATGCCAAGGCCACCGGACAGACGCTGCCGACGTTTCCCCAACGGAAAGAAGCGAGGGAGGAGCAAACACAATTGGTTCAGCCGGAAAAGCAACTCCTGGAAACGCCGCAGCGGCAGATCGGCGGTATGCGATTCGCCGGGCCGGAACATGCGGTGCTGGGTGTGCTCAACCGGATCGCCGCCACCACGGGGGCGGAATTGGAGGAAGTTCTATCCAACGTTGCCATCGAACTGGCCGGCCTGCCCGTGCGGAACCGGGGGACCCGCGAAGGCCCCAAGCATCTCCACCACGACGGCGGCATGTATTGCGGCAGCACGGAGGCAGAGACGGCGTTGGGCCATGCGCTCGACCGGTTCATGGCGGAAAATCCCCTGCCGGAACAATTGGCGGGTGCATTCGCGCAGGCTTACCTGCCGGGCGACGACCCGTGGATCCTGAGGCAGACACCCGTGCCCGACCCGGAACCGAACAAGTGGCCGACAGAGGCGAAGCTGGGCCATGATGAGGAAACCGCTCCGAAGTCGGCGCAGATGAAACGGGAAATGCTGGATTTCGCGCTCAACCACGCAGTCGGCGAACACGAGCAGGTGCTGGGTGCACACTATGAACTGTCGTCGTCCCATGAGGACATGAGCCTGTGGCTATGGTGGGAGGAAGGCGACCCTGGCAGCCTGCGGCCGGGCAAATTGCCCACAACCGTGAGCGCCCGGGTCTTTCCGTGGCTGCTGGATCGCTGGTGGGAACCGGCCATCAAGCGGGGCAAACGGCCTTTTGTTTTTCGGACGGGCTCGCTGCTCAGGCTGAGGCACGCGATTGTGGAACTCTATCCGGCTTGGTTCTGGCGGGCGGAACTTAAATGGGCCCCACGGCCCTCCGACCCTTTGGTTTGGGAGAAGAATGGAAAGGTGGTCGCACGTTTCGAGCGGCGGCATGGACCGCTCAGATGGATCCATGGCAACGGGCTGCAGCGGCAGCCATTATTGTCCCGCTGGCTGGTGACAAAGGAAGCTTGGGAGGAAGCGAAGGGAATCCTGGAACCGGTGCGCTTGAACGACGAGTTCGAACGCCACGACTGGCGGAGGGGTTAGCCTTCGGTCGAGGGCAGGGTTTTGAGGCCCTTCTTCAGGGATTCGAGGCGGGTTGCGATTGCCTTGATTCTGGCTTCCAAGGCATCGGCAGATTGGGCGACGTCGTCGGGGATGCCGCCGGTCATCTTGCAGGTCATCAGCCGAATCTGGAGGCCGGTCCAGCTGGAGTCAGCGGTATCAAACAGGTTTTGGATTTGCTCCGCCTTATCCCGCGCTTCGGCGAAATGCTGCGGCCGGTTGACTCCATCGGTGGCCTTCAGGAAGGCGGATTCCGCTTCGTCCGGCAGCGACCCGATCTCCTGCAGTTTCTTTTCCAATTCATCGAAGCGGGGCCGCAGGAGGACGGAAAGCTCCGATCCGTAGATGAGTTCGAACAGCTTCTGGCGGGCCTGGACCGCGTCGACATCACCGAAGCCGATCAGACGGCGCAAATGAACCAACTCCCGGCGCAGCGGCTCGTTGACGGCGAAGGCGAGGAGGAGGCCCACCAAGTGCACCACACCAAAGGCGAGCAGCGCGATCTTGGCGTCGGCGACATTGTAAGTGTCCACGAGCCGCCGCCATGGGCCCCGGACCGCGATGATCACGAGGCCAAGATACAGGATCCAGAAAATCGCGCCGGTGATCCACGAGGATTTTCCCTTGGACTCGATGGTGCCAACCGGGTGCGGGATGTCGGTCCAACTGCCCGCGACGTGGCCAAAGATCATGTAGACGAAAAAGCCGTAGACCACCAGCCAGGCAAACTTCACGGGGCCCGACATGGGCGTGAGCCAGCAAATGAGGGCGGCGGCAGCCCCAATTTTCAGGGCCATGAACAGCCGGGCGGAGCGACTGCCCGCATAGAGGTTGGAAGGAAAGTAGCGGACGCCGGGCCGGCGTGGCCCATCGCGGGAATTGAGCGAACTCACGACCACTTCCACGGCCAACCCGACGACCACCAGGAGCCCCCAGTAGAGCCCCACCCTTTCCCAGTCGTGCAGCATCCCGAGGTAGTCGGCGAGCTGCCAGCAAAGCCCAGCGACGGTCGCGAGCAAAAGCCAAGGGGTCCAGCCCTGCTCGCGCCGCGCGTCTTCGAGCCGTTTGAGCTCCATGTCCACCATGACGGTGGCTTCCTTCAGGTCGGGAGTATGGTCGGTCATGTGGATTCGTCCCAGGCGCGACGGATTTCCGGGAGTCGATTTTCGAGGGCGAGCGTGCGCCATTTTTCCAGCACGGGGTCCGGGGTTTCCCCGCGCTGCACGGCGGCGCGGTGCAGCGCACTGGCCACGCCGGTGACTTTGGTCCGCAAGGTCATCAGCCGATGGGCTTCCTTGCGTGCGGAAACCTTGCCGGAGCTCTGGCGCCACCATTGCTCGAAGTCGGTCGTCGCCAGGAGGACTTCGAGGGATTGCAGGAGAAGTGCGCGAGCACCGGGAGAGACTTGCTCGCCGTGTTCGCGCACAAGGTTTGCCAGCCAACTACAGGAAAGGTCCAGCGAAGGTTCCGCCCGCCAGCTGACGCGGTTGGCCAATACGTCGAGCAGCCACTGCGGCGGGGCGGCGGAAATGATCCCCCTTTTCTGGGCGCGATACCACGAGGCCACGAGCCAGGAGCCGTCGTTGATTTCGCGGCGGGACTGCGCGAGGAGAAGCCGCGACATGCTCGTGGCGGTCGATTCCGGGTCAGCCTTTCCGATGGCCAGGAGACCCGTGAGCGCGAGGTGCCTGCTGAACCCGGCTTTTTCCACGGAGGAGAGCCACGCTATCGCGATGGCATGGGAAGATGAGTCTTCCTTGAGCACAGGCAGGACGCATTCGCCAATCATCGAGGTGAAACGGTGGGCTACCGCGTGGGCCGAATCCGCCGTGATGACCGGCCGGCCACGTTTGCCGGTAGCGATTTCATGCAGCGTGGCCACATTGGTTTCCCACCAGCGGATCGTGCCAGCCAGCAGGCGCCGGGCGGATTCCGGCTCGAGGATGAAACGGGGAGCCGGCCGGTAGAATATCCCGAAATGCCGCCTCACGTCGTTCACCCAGTCCGCAATTTCACGGAGAATGGTCGTCTGCATGGACTTTCCATCCGGCATGAGAATCGATGGAAAATCGCCGCTTTCTAGTTGCTGCCGGAACTTGGCGACCTGGCCGTGCTCTTCCGCTCCCGGCAGTAGCGCTTGGCCGGCCGGGGTAAGCCGAACGTGGAAAGGACGGCCGTTCCCGGCATCGAGCCGGGACCAAATGGCGACGGCACTGGCCGCGCGTTCCGATTCCGAGAGCCACTTTTGTTCACTAAGAAACAGAATGCGGTAGACCGCCCGATGGCGGCCTTCGGAATCGTCGCTGCGGGCATGGTGCAGCAGCCGGTCCATGAGGCCGGCGGGCAACGCGGGGGTGGTCGACGGCCAGTCCTCGCGCTTAAAGAGCAGGTCGGCGATCTCGGGCCAGCGGCCACGGCTGATCTCCCCATCGCCCTTGTCCTCGAAGACCCCGGAAGCGAGGAACCGGATGGCAACCGCGGGCAGCTGGTCGGCGGGGATGACGAAGATCACCCGCTCAATCAAGACCGACATCGCCTTGTCGAAAACCCAGACCCTGGGCGCCCGGGGGGAATGCAGCCAGCGGGAAACCAGGTCCACCAGTTGCGCGAGTTGGGGCGGTTGGAGCCGGAAGGCCAGGCGAGATAATAGCTGCAGGGTCATGGCCCCCATCTGGCAATTTGTGTCGGAGCTCGCCGTGCGGAAACTGTCGGGAATCCGCATCAGCACCTGCGTCGAGAGGCGGTGCAGGATCGTCCACATCCGGTCGACCTGGTCGAGGGGCAGCATCGCCACCGAGGCGCGGTCCATGAAATGCGAGAGCGCCTTCTCGTCGTGGGTCCGGACAATCACGCTGAGCGCCCGGAACGGGGATATGGTCTGCAACCAGATCGCGGCGGCGGCGGCCTCCCGGGAAAGATAGGCAAAATGCGGGGTATGCCAGGCGCAGGGCGCGACTTCCACCAGCCGGAGCACCCGGAATGCCGGGAGGATGTCGTCAAGCTCGCGACGAACCGGTTTCTCGTCGTCCTCGGAATAACCCAGGTCGAAATCCGGGCCCTCGCTGCGATCGTGCAAAGGCAGCTCGAAATCCTTCAGGTCCGACTTCAGTTCGTTGACGATTTCGTCCGGGTCGCATTCCGCCCGGCGAAGCTCGGCGAGGCGCTCGCGGATTTCGGGCGGACGCCACCAGGGCTTTTCCTTCACCATTTCGATCAGGTCGATCAACCATGATTCGAGCGAGAGCAGGACCAGCGGATAGTGCAGTGCGCCGAGCTTGCTGCGGAGTTCCTGCAGAACGACGGTGGCCTGCGTGTAAGCTTCGTCGGAACGGCCGAGTTCGGCTTTGACGGCCACCATTCGCGCCCGACCGGGCAGGGAGCGGTCGTTGGTTTCCCACCGCACGAGCTTCTTGTCGATTTCGTCGAGGTCCAGTTGGGCCTGCGCCCAATAAACCTGTTCGGCGAACAGCTTCGCGCCCAGTTGGGGCCAGACGGGAAGCAGGGCCTCGAGCCGCGCCGACCAGCGTCGATGAATTTCCACCTCCAAGTCCTCGCGAGCCACCCGCAATATGGTCAGGACGAGGTCGATCCAGCCCTCGGCAAAATCCGTGTCGGTCACGCCAGGCAGATGGCTCTCGGCGTTTGGCAAGTCCAGCACGCCGGGGAACGGGTTACACCGCTCCAGGACCTTCGCGATTCGTTCCATCTCGTTCGTCCAAACCGAGGCGAGGCACAACTCAATCCGCCAGCAAAGTTCGCACAACAGGCGAAACTGGTCCGGCAGAGGCAGGGAATCAAGAACGTCGAACAGCGGTTGCCGCCAGCGCTCCGTGTAGTTCCAAATCCGCCACCGAGGTGGATTTGGGACGACAATCCAACCCGGATACTGCAGGCGCTGTTCTTTCCACACGTTGATGACCGAACGGATCTTTTCCGGGGTCATCAGGTCGTCGGACGCAGGGACTGATTCAGAAAACGGTGTGAAATGCCCGGGCGGGGGCCCCGGAGGCTTTAGTGCCTTGAGGACCGCCTTCGAGGTGGGCGCCCACTCCCCCGCCCGCGCGGGCTTGCCGTCGGCCATGACCTTGAGGAACCACCCCGTCGCGGCGGCGTGGCGCTCGTCCCTCTGCGGGTAATCCTGCTTGGTGAAGAGTTCGCCGAGGTTGAGCGCGACAATGTTGCGTTCCGCGAGGGCGGCCACCTCCGCGGGGGCGAGTTCGAGAACCCCGCACAGGTATATGGGCAGCGCTTGCTTCCCCAGCTTCTTCCGCACCCAATCCATCCATTCTTCGAAGTTCGGGTCCCGGCCGGAAAAGCCAAGGAGAACGAGGACCGTTTCCATCGCCGCCTGGCGGACGAGGTTGACGAAGGGGGCCTGATCCTCCGGGTAGCGGTGGTAGTCGTCGCTCGAAATCACAAACGGGCGGTGACTCGGCAGGCTTCCGTGGAGTTTGACGATGCGAGGGGAGGCCCGTTGCGGAAGATCGCCGGCGACCAGGATCGTCTCGTAGCGCCTTTCGATGATGTTAACCGCGGCGCGTTCGAGCAGGGTGTCGTAGTTCGTCGTAAACACATCCGCCCAAGGAAGGGCGAGCAGGCGGCGGTGGGCTTCACCCGGGCCAAACGCGGCGTCGGGGATGAGATCGCTGATGGCGTTGTCGAGCGCGGGCCGGCCAAAGCGTTCCTGAAATTGCTGCGCGACTTCTAGGACCGGCGCCGCATTGTCAGACGGTAAATTGAGGGTCGCGGCGAGGCTGCGGCGGAGTTCGGACCAGAGCGGCAGGCGGGCGTTTGGAATCCCAAGCGACTCGGCTTGTCTACTGAACCCGGCGCCGACCATGACCGAAGCGCGTCCGGCGCTGGAATTGCGCCAAAGCGCCTTCCGAATCTGTTCCAAGTGAGAAAAGAGAACACATTCGGAGGGCGCCGCGGGGACCTTGGTTGATTCTGCCATGAGTTGGCCCGGAGAAGTTAGTAGCAGGATCGCGGCTTCAGACCAGCGGAATCAAATCCTTCCGCCCTGATTGCTTAAAGTTGGGGCCAAGTGCCAGGGGGATCACCAAATAGTAACGGATGGTCGTAATCGAAATCATAAAAAGCCAGCCGGTCGCGGAGAAACACCTGGACTTTCGTCGGGTCGAAGTATCGGGAGCGTGGCCTAAACCCATTGCTCTCCAATGCCGTGAGTTCGAACATGGTAATCATTCGGGCGAATTCTTCGCCGAGAAAGTGGGTCGTGGGCAAGACTCGGCCCTTAGTCGCCTCCAGCATGAAATTCGCCGGCACGGGCTTCGGACGTTCTCCGGGCTTGGGCATGAGTCCGCGCTCCCGCACAACGGCGTTTCCGACCACGTTCACAATCGCGCTCACCAGAATCCAATCCTTGTATCCGCGGGCATACCACTGCCGGGCCTCTACCAGGAACGCGGGTTCCCGCTGAAGGGCTTCGACCTGCGCGGCCACCGCGTCGCGGCCCTTCTTATAGCGGTTGCGCACCGCGGCGCGGTGCTCCGCGCTGTGGGCGCGATGATGTAGTGGGAGCTTACTTTCCGGAAAGGCCATAACGGTCGGCACCCAGCAGGTTGCGGATGGTGGTTCGGATGAAGTTGAGACGGAAAGCGAGCTGTGTCGCGTCCGCCTTGTAGAGGTGTTCCCACTCGGCGAGTATATCGTCAGGCGGGTCCATAGTGGTCCCGAGGATCGCGCGCATCACGAAATCGCGCACCGGTGAATCGGGAGAGCCTTGGTTGGCGTTCAGCCATTCGCCCAAATCCGGTCCACACATAAGCCTCGGGCGAGGATCAAAATCGTCGGTATCCCACTCGGGGGCGCCCCGATGGGAATCCTGGCGCACGAGGGTGCATTCGAAATCCGGGCCGATGAAAGCGAGTCTCTCAGGGCGGAAGAACGCCGCCATGCACTCTAAGGCGGAGAGCATTTCCTCGGCAAGCCAGACGAGGTCCGCGAGATTCTGGCACTTGATCGAAAACCGGGTTCCGAAAAGCTCGGTGCTCATCGTCCAGAAGCTCCCGGTCTCGCCCGTGAGGCGCGTAGGGAGTGCGCGAGCGCCAGGGTCTTTGCGGAAGCTCTCAACCACCTTCAGCATCGGATGCCCGAGGGCGGCAACCATGTCCCGGATGAGTTCGGATGTTTCAGCGGTCTCCCCGCGACGCGAAGCGAGCACTGCCGCAGGCAATTGCAACCCCTCAGACACCATCCGAACTTGGGTTTCGGCCAGCTGCTCGACGCTTTCTTCGTCTAGGACCGCCATCCATGCCGCAAGGTTCACGGCGAGGCCGTCGACATCGTCGCTTTCCTCGGCCAAGGCAGGCTCGATTCGCAAAGCCGGCAGCGAGGCCATCCCGAACCAAGCGAGAAACGGTCCCAAACGACCGAGCAGGAGCTCGATGGAGGCCAGTTGGTAGAACATTTGGCAAGCGAAGGAACGTTGCCGGGCGAGGTCAGCCGGTTCACGCACCGCGAAGTGAAGCACGGTCAGAATACAGCCGCGTGCCGCCCACAGTAGTCCTAGGCCACGGTAGCACATGGAAGCTCCGCCGATGGCACGAACCAGGTGGTCTTTGGTTTCTTCCTTTACGCAGCGCACGGCGGCACGGCAAAAGCGGGCGAGCGCTTCGCTGTAGCGCTCCTTTTCTAGAAGCTTGAAGCCGAGATCAACGGAAGCCTTGGCGGCATCCGTTTCGCCGATGCGTGCGGCGATGACAGGCTCGAGATCGTCCATCAGCTTGAGATAAGCCGGATTCTCGCAACAGTATTCGGCCATCTTCCGCAGGTTGTCCACGAAAGCCATGAACGGATACTGACCGAGGCCGGTTCCCTGAAGAAGGCATTCACCGAGCTCGGAGAACAAGCGATCTGCCTCGGCCTTGTCGCCGAAGGCAAAAGCCAGGCGGCGGAACGCCAGCGAGGTCCGCGCATGGAGCGCGTTGTTGGGGCGCGAGGAATCGGCGGCGATCGCTTCGAGCTTCGCACGGACGGCGGCATCCCACGCGGCGGATTTGCCCTCTGGGAGGTCTAGTTGGTGAGTGAGTTCTCCTGTTCGGAGACAGTTGTAGAGATTGGCGTAAAGGGTGGCGGTTTCGGCGTCGGTAACTGATGGGAGATGGACCAGCAGTTCGTCGAACATCAGGGCCGCGCCGACGAAATCGTCATACCACCAATAGGCCGTCCACGCCTTACGATAGAGCGCTTCCACCATCATGGTGACATGGTTTATCTCGCGGGCAACACGGGCGGCCTGGTCGAAGTAAGACTCGACCTCGGTCCGTGGCTTCTCGAGGCGAGCCGCCAGCTTGCCCGCCCGGAAATAATCGGACGCGAGTTCGTAGCGGGTGACGTAGACTTCCATCGGTTTCGCGAACTTCGCCAGCAGCTTGTCCAGTTTCTGCTGGTTGGCGGTATCGCGCGGGCCGGCGCGCTTGGTCGTGGTTTCCGGAAGCTCAAGCCGCAGGGCTTGGCGGAGAAGGTCGATGTGGTCGTTTTGAAGGACTTTTTCGACGATCCAAGTGCGGTCGAGGATGCGGACCTCCTTGAAGCCATGTTTATGCTTCAGCTCGTCTTCGAGCTCGCGCCGGCGCCTGTCGGGCACCGGTTGGTTCGTGATGAAGAAAACCTGGTCGAACTTGCGCGACAGGGCCGCGATCTTGGCGAGGTCTTCCCGGATCTTGACGGCAAAGTCCTTTTTGGCGCTAAAGGCAAAGGCCCAATTCTCGCCGTTGACGGCGGCGGCGTTGCCCCAGTAGCGGCACAAGGCAAGTTCGGGGCTGACGGGCACCGTCTCGGAATCGGTGTGGCTGTCGCCGCCGCCGACCGGGCCGGTTTGGGGCAGAAGGTTCGAACATACCTCACGCTGGGCCAGTTGCCGGGCGAACTCCTCGAATTCAGTCTCCTTGCGGTTTGTGGTGATTTCGGCGAGTTGGAGATCGAGGATGGGCTTGGTAATGACCGGTGCGCCTTCCATCACCGAGTCCGAGAAGTTGTAAGGATGCCATTGCCGAGCCATTTCACTCGGTTTCGGCATCCGTGACTCTTTTTTGCCCCGATTGTTCGCCGACAAGAAGGAAAGGCGAGCTACCTCACGTTGCATCGTGATTGGAAATCCGGTGATGAGTGGGGCAGCTCAAAAGGAACATCAGTAACAAAGTTAAGCCGTCAAGAAGATGGGGCGCTGCTCGTTACAGTTTCGACCATCTCCAGTGGCAGAACCTTCATTTTCTCAAAGGGGAAAACAAAATCCGATTCGTGGCTGAAATATCCGCCGTCAAGAAAGTGATGCCCACAGGGCAACATGAGTTCCATAAGGACCAAAGGGCCAAAGCCTGAAGGAATCGTCTCTGGGCTGGTCCACGGTTAGAAACATACCATTCCCGAATAGCATCTCAGCCCACATGCGCCGCCCTATAGCCCGCCTTTCCACCATCGAGCGTCTACAGGTTGCGCGGACCGGGCCTACTTTGGGGGCTGATTATCAGTGAACGCAATTGCCGTCGCGGTGACGTTGTAGATAAAGGTTTCGTTCAGACGGGATTTCTTCTCCGTAACCTGGATAATAGCGTCGGCCCCGTGCTGGCGGGCTAAGTCCATGAGTTTGGGCCGGGCCTCATCGAATGCCGACGGGATGAGGAAGGTTTTCTCTATGTGGACGTTGAGCCGCGCCACCGGCTCGTAGGGTCGCGCGGGCAGGGCTTCCAAGATCACCACCGTGGCGGCGGAAGGCTTTGGGCGGTGCGGTGGGCCGATCGGAAATGCGATCGGCTGCACACTCACGCACGCGGCCAGCGAGAGGCAGAGGAGCGCGAGGAGACTGCGGGCCCTTTTACTTGACGATTTCGACGATTTTGGCGGCAACTTCATCGTTCCAGCGTTTTTGCCCCGCAATCCCGAGGAGGGTTTTCTTGGTCGTGACCTTGAACTCGGTCCTGCCGTTGCCGGCGTCCTTGATGGTGACAAACAGTTTTTCCCCTCCTGAGCCAACGGCGAGGCCTATCTTGTTCGGGCGCTTGCCTTCAATGAGGTCGGCAGTGTCTTTCTTGATCTCGCATCCAACCCCCGCGAGGGCCTGCAGGGCGGCGTCGTGCACCGCTATCGGCGTAGCAGTGACCATGGCGGTGGTGATGTTCTTTTTGCTGTCTTTGTCCTCGGCAGTATCGCCGCCCTTGTCAGCGGCTAGTGTGGCCAGCGGCAGGCCGAAGGCGACCAACAATATCAAGAGGAAAAACCAAGAGGTGCGAAGCTTCATGCCGCAACTTTTCACCAAATGCGTGGCAGTCTGACAATACCAGACACGACGGTCAGTGCCCCAAATATCACCTGAAAAAAGGTGTTGTATGCGACTCGACCGACCCAGAGGGGCCGTGGCTCCCGTGCGCTCAGCTAATTAACGGATGATCAGGAACCAGAACGGGTGCTGACGATAACTGGGCGAGCTCCGCGCGTCGAATGCCAGACGAGTAGAAAACCTCCAGGATGGCCCGGTCGCGCAGCCCGTTCCTCCGGCCGATGCGTGGAATACGCATCACCCGCTCGGTTTCGGCATGGGTCATGATATTCTTCGGCAAAGATTGCATCAGTCGGGGCGATTCCAATCCAGCGGTCGGATCGTGTTGCAGCAGGCCTTGCTTGGCCAGCCAACGGCCGAAAGTCTTGGGCGGGACCAATCGAATCCGCTGGGTGTGACCGGAAAGTGGTCCGCCATTGGCTTTGCGGTGATCGGCCCAATGTTTCACGTAGTCCTCGAGGACCGACCGGGTAAATCCTTCCGGATAAACCATCCCTCTTTCCGTCAGCCAATCGGTGAAATGCCGCAGCCAGTGGGCGCGGTCCTCGATGGTGCGGGATGAGTAGTTGCTAGCACGAAGCCAATCCAGGTGCTGGAGGCGCAAGGCGGAGTAATCGATGGTGGTGGACATAGTCCTCCACCGTGAATCTCAGTCACCGGATACCCCAAGCTTCTCTCGCCCCAATTGCGGGTGATCTGCCAGCCTGCAATAAAGGTATACTCTATCAGCGCAGCAGCCTAGAGAGACGATTCCATCAATCTCTGCCACGCTGGCCTTCCCCGTGCCGGTTGGCTTGCGGGGTTCACTTATCGTTATTTTCTTATTTCAACAGGATTGTTAAAGAAATCTATGCTGTAGCGATCAGCCATTTTCAAAGGGACCTCCATCCTCAGTCGCATCGTTTCTGGCGGTGGCCAGCCAAGCGGATATGACATAAATATCAAAGTTGTCTCACCCTTGCGCAACTCGACGAAACCAAAATCTTGTTCTGGGACAATAAGGTGCTTGCCAATTTCCCCACCAGCATAGCTCCAATCTAAGCAAAAAACGTTCTGGGGATTTTCATCACGTCGAACCGTAAATCCGCGGGTTGGAATTCGCAAAGTCTTGTCCCGCAGATTTGTGATATACAATGCGACGTGAATAGGCGATCGCCTACTGGCTCCTTCATCAACTTTCCCGTCACGAATGACTACTCTATCAACGCCGTAAACCACCGATGCCTCGATCTTAATCACCTGGTCGACCGTGCCGGCGAAACAAAATTGGACTAACGCCAATAGAATGATCGAGTATCTCATGGCTTTGAGAATCTGAAATATTGGCTAGGTTTCAAGTCCTCATCTACCAGTATCCGCTGGATGCTTTTCTGAGGTTCCGCGGCAAACTGAACTTTGCCAACAGGTGAGTATACGACCCACCCGTATTTCAGAGCTAGCTCCCCGCTCAGTGCCCGGCCGCAATTGCAGGCGATAAAGGAAACTGGTGAACCAGGCTTCCACTTCGCGGCCAATGCCGCGAACGCGGATGAGTCCACATCGATTCCTCCGCCACCAAACTGCACAGCAATTCCAAAACTCATCTTAGTTCCGAACCAAATAGCTGTGCTGTTTGATTCGGCGTATATGACCACACGGTCAAACTGCGAAAAATCATGCTTTGCTACTTTCTCAATGAAATCAGCGGCATTCACCACCGGCACAACTTTTGAGTCCGGATGATGGATTGAAAAATACTCCTGTGCGTCGGCCAATCCTTCCATAC
>Ga0066412_1000385_pt1 | contig 17084 bp, 11 predicted proteins | sample LakWasMet16_LOW5_2_FD_59499 | JGI IMG/M metagenome (GOLD analysis project Ga0066412, IMG submission 59499) | Freshwater sediment methanotrophic microbial communities from Lake Washington under simulated oxygen tension - Sediment Metagenome 16_LOW5 | ecosystem: Environmental > Aquatic >... | reverse complement strand
TGCTTGAATTGCGGTGAAAGTAAGTGCGGTTAAATTAAAAAAGGAGCCTCGGCTCCTTTTGTGGTTTAAGACATAAGTTGCGATTTTGGTGCCATAAGTTGCGATTAGAAATACCATAAGTTGCGATTTTGTGGGTTAAAGCATAAGCTGAAAATAAGACTCCATAAGTCGTTAGTAAATTACCCCTTTAACTAAAGTTTAAGGGGTAAATTTTTGTAAGCCTCAATTTGACCCGTATTGCGTTCTTAATCAAACGCTCTACTTAATTTATCAATTCAGTCTAGTAAGATTACGTCTACTAGAAATGATATTGATATCTTTAGAGCTAACATCCCTCTTAAGTTGTTGAAGAACATTTTGCTGAGTTTCCGGGGTCCAAAATATTTTTAGAGACTTTCGCGCTCGTGTTACAGCAGTGTAAAAAATATTGTGTGAAATTTGATCTTCGTTAGAATCAGTAATCACTATTTTTACTGAATCATACTCAAGGCCTTGAGCTTTATGAATTGAAACCGCATAAGCTACTTGGAATGGTACGATTGAAGTAAAATCATCATCGTCATCATCGCTATTTTCAGCATCAAACACTGAAAAACGGACAGTAGATTCACCCATCCATTCCAGCTCTGTTCCGAGAACATCGAACTCACTAACAGACCTATCCAATTGTATGTCGAACTGAATCCTATCTTCGAAGATTTTTATATTTACAATCCGACCTTTTAAATTATTATAAATTACGCTACCAAATCGTCCTGTGTCATTAAAAAGTACAGGGTCATTTATCTTATAAACCGTATCCCTCCAAATAATTGCTGGTTGTGGATTGCTACCCTGAAGAAATCTATTGATATTGTTTATCCCATACAATCCATCATAATTAAGGCAAAGGATAATCTCATCCTGACCTTGGGCTTCAAATAATGAGTTATCAAGTACTGTTGAATATCCATTTTTAACAATGAATTCAGCAATATCGTCCTCAATGTTCCTCACTTTGTTCCAAAAGGTAAGTAGTGTCTCGTTTTTGGCTCTAAATGGTGTAGTCAGTTCGAAAATTGCGGTTGGTGGTATAAATGATCGGATAAGACTAAACCAGTTGCCAAACTGAATGGACTCTATTTGATAAACATCTCCAACCAGCACAAGTAATTTAAAAGTAGTTTTCTCTAGCACTTTTAGCAAATCTGCATTGCTAACTGTGCTGCACTCATCAATCACTACAATGTCAAACGCAAGATCACTATTTCTATATATTTGACTATTAATTGTTCGGAATGTCGAATTTTGAGCAGTCACCTTCCTCTGTAGATTATCTTTTGCAGGGTTAGTATGTGCTAGAAATAACTTCGTCTTGTCATTGAAGAAATTCGCAATGTAATTAACCATGGTGGACTTGCCTGTGCCAGCAGCACCATAAATTAGAGCAACTTTGGATTGACTGAATAGCCTCTTTAGAGCATTACTTTTTACCTCGTCATCTATACCTCTATTCGACTCGTCCAGCCAACGCTCCACTGCCAGTGAATAACCGTCAATTCCTTCACCTGCAAATAGCTGCAACTTTTCAACAAGGGCAACCGTGTCATCCTCATATCCACGTATAAAGACCTGCCCTTTGTCATGTATGAGCTGTCGCTCTGAATGCTTGCGGTATAGTTTATTGTTATATGTTGATATCAAATCATCAATATTTTCGAAAGATTTGAGGTCATCAATTGAAGTGTAAAGTATTCCATGAGATTCGATATTGTTTCTCACCCGTCTCGCAAGCAATTCGTGGTGGCGGTTGCTATTTTCAATGCTCTCCACAATATCCCAATACCTAGGGTTATGCCCAATAGGTGAGCTACAGAAAGGCATAGAGTCAAAAGGGATGCAGCCATACTGTAACTGTAGATTAGAAAGCAGGTTGCATGGCTCACGAAAGTATTGGGACTTTATCACTTGATTATTCATTCGCAACATCAAATAACGAATGATATTTTGCCCAGCTAATTGGGATCGCACTATTTGACGAGCCCTATCAAAAACTGGAAAAATCAGAGGCTTGCTAACTCCTGATAAAGCTTGGTCTTTCATAGCCTGATACCAATTGTCTGGCATATCTAATAGGCTAACTAGACTTTCAGAGTTACTTGTCAAATAACTCATTAAAAAGCGATATTCTCGTGAACTTCTCTCTACCTTTGTTGATATGCCAAACAAACGAGCAAAGTTCTTAAATTCGCAAGGTCGGATTGAAACTTCCCACCTGCGAATAATCGTAATCGGCATCATCTGTTGCAGTACTTGAATAGCGTCTGTTTTAAGAGTCAGCAATGCCGCATGTTTATCAGTGAGGTCAATATCCGTAAAAGCAATAATACGATCAAATTTGCTTACATTATCTACAGCGCGATAAAAAGTAACTTCGTAATAAACTCCACCCTTAACAAAAAATGGCCTTACTTTGTGTATGTAGTAACGAGAGCTATCTTTTTTTTCTGGTTTGCTTAATCGTACTGACTCAATGCGGTCAGCAATTTTTTCATGATATTCCCTAAGAGATGGATCAAGATCTATAGGAAATGCTTCTAAGTTTTCTAGGATTGAAAGCCCATATTTGTCTCGCAACAAACTACGAATCCGATAGAGATATTCATAGTATTTAAGCATCAAACGCTCTGAAGCATCACCATCCAAGGTGTAGTGTGAAGCACTCTTTTGAATTAGCTTATGGAATCTTGCTAGAAAATTGACTTTTCCATTACTTCTGACGAAAGTAATCGCAGGCTCAACTTTATCGTAGTGGAATTCACCATCTGTGGAGTCCTCTTTCAGAAAAACTACAATCCCTTCAACTAGATTTCGAAGCTGAGACAAAACATTTTGTGATAACAGGTCCCGTTGGTCAGCAAGCACACTTATATTTTTACAAATCGCTCCATCTGCACTCTGAATTTGATTTTTTATTGTAGCCATTGCAGTTCTCTCAGTTTCTTTGAATTTGAAAAGAGTCCAACATGCAAACTAACAATTCTATGCCACCGCCTGCGCGACCAAAGTATCGGCAATGTTTTGTTGTTGCTGATTGGCTTGTTGAATGCGGGTTTTGAGTTGATCGCATATCGCCATAAGTGCATCGACTTTGGCGACAATACGGTGTTGTTCGGTTTCTGGTGGCAATCCTAACAAAATAGAGTTCATTTTGGCTTGGTTCATTTTTGGCTGTGCTGTACCCGTAACATAAGGCTCAAGATTTATAGAGTTAATATATAGCTCTATGTACCTTAAAAATGCTTCATTTAACCCATCTAGTACATGGGCATGATTATTTACCCAATACTTACCTCGTGCAATAAATGCAATAGGTGTTGATCTATTTAATAAGTTAGCACCATCCTCCCCTATTAATAAAAGGGGCTTATCAAATAGATAATTATCTATCTTATCTATGACTCCAGAAGCACCATAATAGTCATATTCACCTTTGCGAGATTGTCGTAAATCCGAGGAAATAGGGATTCTTTCACCGTCTCTATTAATTAATGCGTCACCAAATCTCACCAACTCCCAGCCCTTCGGCAATTCAAACGGCTTTTCATCCTCACTAATCGGCGCAAGTGGTTTTTCTTTTTTGAGTTTACCTTCTGCAATCAGTTTGGCTTTTTCGGCTTGGATGCGTTTAAGCAATTCACTGGCTGGTTCGTCGTTGGAGTCTTGCGGGACGAGTTTGCCCATGACGGCGAGTTGTAGCAGGGTTTGTTTGAGCGCATCAATGCTGGCTTCGGTGGTGAATAGCACATCAAAATGTACATAGATGCGTTGCCAGTTGGCGTTAAATTCTGCGGCGCTTAGGCTTTGGGTAAGCGTGGCGAGCAGTTGGCTCACCAAGGCTTCATGCGCTTCTTGTGCGTTGCTGTGTTGTTGCTCTAACTGGTCGCATAGCGCCATCAGTTCATCGACTTTGGCGACGATGCGGTGTTGTTCGGCAAGGGGTGGCAGTGCTAGTAATCCTGAATAAAACTGACCGTCATTAATAGCTGGATAAGCTATCCCAGTTTGAACTGACTCAACATATTGAATGAAAACAGGACTTCTTAAATAGTATAAGAAGTATCTTGAGGGCATTTCACAATATGGGTGGATAATTGCAAAAGCTGTACTTGCAATGGGCTCAGGTTTAATTTCTGTATCAATTACGGCAATATTTAGAAGATATGGTCTTACTGTTGAGTAGATTATTGTATTTTGTTTAACAACTTTTCTTGCTCGTGATGGTGCATCTTCTGGTTTCACAACCTCTGGTGATACGACTACACCTCGATGATTATCAATTGCTGAAACTTCAATATAAGTGAATTCTTGATTAGGTGTCTTTTGTCCCCAATCATGACCTACTTCATCAACCCTTAGCCATTCCCAACCTTTTGGCAATTCAAACGGTTTTTCATCCTCACTAATCCGAGCAAGCGGTTTTTCTTTTTTTATTTTGCCTTCTGCTATTAGTTTGGCTTTTTCGGCTTGAATGCGTTTGAGTAGTCCACTGGCGGGTTCATCATTCGGGTCTTGTGGGACGAGTTTTCCGCGCACGGCTAACTCTAAAATCAGTTCACGCAGTTTTTTAACACCATAAACACTCCCCGCATTACCACTCGCTCTGCCACGGCCTGACTTTTTCTCGGTGTCTGCCGCTGTCCAAATATCGATATGCTCGTTGAGCAGTTGTGCAATATTGGCCATGCTTATTTGCCCTGAGTGCTTGAGGCTAAGGCTTCGCTCAAGATACCTTTAAGCTGGTTGCGCAGGTTGGCAATGTCATGTTGCATCGTTTCGTATTGCGCTAACAACACTTCTGGGTCGTGCGTGATTTGCTCGCCCACGTGTGGATTTTTGCAATCGAGGTTGTAATTACGGGCTTTAATGTCATCTAGGCTGACTTTCCAAGCCAGCGGCGATTCTTCACGGATATTGAAGTTATTGGCTTCATTGCCCCACCATGCGGCGAGTGGCTCAAACTCTTCTACCTTCATCGGTTTGGTTTTGTTATAGGCTTTTACCCCTTTTGGTAATGGGTGCTCATAAAACCAAATGTCTTGTGTTGGCGTGCCTTTAGTAAAAAACAGCAGGTTGGTTTTAATGCTGGTGTAAGGCGCAAATACACTATTGGGCAAGCGCACAATGGTGTGCAGATTGCAGTCTTCGAGGAGTTTTTCTTTAATGCGGGTTTTAATGCCTTCACCAAACAGAAAGCCATCCGGCAAAACCAATGCAGCACGGCCACCGCTTTTGAGTAGCTGCATGATCAGCACTAAAAACAAATCGGCGGTTTCACGAGTGCGGAATGTAGCTGGGAAGTTGGTTTCAATGCCGTCTTCTTCATTGCCGCCAAATGGGGGATTAGTCACGATCACATCCACACGCTCATTGGGCCCCCAGCTGATCAGCGGGCGCGCCAGCGTGTTATCGTGGCGAATGTTACTTGGCACATCAATGCCATGCAAAATCATGTTGGTGGTGCATAGCAAGTGCGGCATAGGCTTTTTTTCTACACCGTGGATGCTGGTTTGCAATATGGCTTCGTCTTCTACCGTTTTAACATCCTGTTTGCGGATATGTTCAATCGAGCAGGATAAGAATCCACCAGTACCGCAGGCGGGATCCATCACTTTTTCGCCTAAACGCGGATTTGCCATACGCACCATAAACTCGGTGACAGCACGTGGCGTGTAGAACTCACCGGCATTACCTGCAGCTTGCAGATCACGTAGCAATTGCTCGTACATATCACCAAACAGATGGCGCTCTTGGGCTTTGTTAAAATCCACACCTTCTTGAATCTTGTTGATCACCTGGCGGATTAACTGGCCAGACTTCATGTAGTTGTAGGCGTCTTCAAACACCGAGCGGATCACATAGGCGCGTTGATCACCACCTTTGGCTTCAAGATTTTGTAAGGCTGGAAACATCTCGTTATCTAGAAACTGCTTCAGCGCATCGCCCGTCATGCCTTCAGGATTAGCGGCCCAATTGCGCCAGCGGTATTGCTCTGGGAGTGGGGATTGATAGTTGTCTTGTAGTATTTCCCACTCGGTTTCGCGATCATCAAAGATTTTAAGAAACAGCATCCACACGAGTTGGCTTAAGCGTTGTGCGTCGCCATCCACACCCACGTCTTTACGCATGATGTCTTGAATGGATTTAATGGTGCTGGAAATGCTCATAATTTATTTTTTAAAAATGTGATTGTTATGCCACTCGAGATAAGGCAGGTGGTTTGGGGAAATTTTGGATAATTTAATTGATGAGTCTATACCTAGTATTTTTAAGGCATCAATTGAAGCATGTTGACTAATTAATACTGAGCCGTTTTTATCAAAGCTTATGTAGCCTTTATCAAATGCCTTATCTAAATTAGGTGTTAGTAAAAGACCATTGTAAGGATCTAATCGCTCGGTATTAGAGGAGTCTCGCCATGGTTTGGCGTGGGAAGCGATGAGCATTTCTAGTATATTGCAACCTGTAACAGCGCATCCTCCCCAATATTCTTTGAGTTTATCTCTAAATGGACCCTGGCCGATGCGCGATTTAATTAAGGCATCGCGAGTTGTTTCATTCTCTCGACTTAATTCATCCTTTGCTGCCTCTATATCTTTTAATGGATTATCTTCGTACTGACTCGATTTAAGAACGCTTAAAAACTTCTTAAGTGCATTCTCAGATTTGAACCCAAATGGAACTCCATATCCGATAGGGTTTTTGCCATTATTCATTCTTTTAGGGAAAAGGGTCATGTTACTACTGTGATACCAACCATCTTGACTATGTATCACATCAGGAATTTCTGAAAGAGCATTGCTAATATCTTTCATGCCTGGATGAATAATCAGAGACGATGATGCGTTGCCTGCAGTTTTGTTTAAATAAACTGGATAACTCATGGCTTGTGAACGCATTGCTATTTTTTTACTGGTTTCGTTTAATATTTCAAATTGATTCTTTAAAAGAAATTTTTCAATTTCAATGTAACTGAGCATTAGGCTATATTTTCTGAATAGATTAAGTTTTCAAGTGATTCAAGTGCACGAAGGTAGGCTTGTTTTCCGCCAAAAGAGTTGATCAATTCAATTGGGGTACCTAGCTTTCTTATTGGGTCGAGCTGTAGTACGTTCATGTTTTCCAGAGTTTCTACGCCAGTGTCAGCGTATTTATCTAGTAAGGCATTTAGTACATTACGTGCTTGTTCATTATATTTGGCAAAGTAATTACGTTTTTTCACCTGTTCCGCGCGCTCACGACGGGTAAGTGGTGGCTGGTCAAATGCCACATGGCAGATTAAATCAAACGCATCAAAGTCTTTACCCACTTCTTCTGCTAGCGCTTCTAGTAATACGCCATGCTGTTCTAGCTCATGTATCAAGGCTGCCTTACGCTCTGCACTGGTCCATGAACGCAAGAATTCATCGAGTGTTGCAAAGTCTTTGCGCACCGTGCTGCGTGTGTAGTCTTTTAGGGATTCCGTGATTAGCTTACCTTCTGGTCCATAGTATTGGACGCGCTCAGAAACCACATATACTGTCACATCACCTAACACATACTTGATGCGCTTAGTGTCAGACTCGTCATCAATACTGATATCTGGAGAGGTGTTTTCACCAGCTGCATCTTTGACCTGCGTAATTGGATTGCCGTTTTCATCTAAGATGATTTCTGGCACTTCATCTGGCGGTACAGGGGATTCATCACCTTTTGGCTCATAAATCACGACTGGTTCACCGTCGAAGTCTTTATCGGCAAACAATTCTGTGGCTTTCTTGAAGTCCATAATGGTAAACCAGTATTTACCGTAGTCTTCGTTGATGCGTGTGCCGCGACCAATGATCTGCTTGAACTCTGTCATCGATTTAATATGCTGATCCAGCACGACCAGTTTACAAGTTTGCGCATCCACGCCTGTGGTCATCAGCTTTGATGTGGTCGCGATGACTGGATAGCGCTCTTCAGGGTTAATAAAGTTATCTAACTCTGCTTTACCTTCCATCTCATCGCCCGTAATACGCATTACGTACTTACGATTCTCTTTTACACGCGCTGGATTTAGATTGACGAGTGCCTGACGCATACGCTCGGCATGGTCGATATCATCGCAAAAGACGATCGTTTTAGCATAGGGATCTGTAGCAGTGAGAAACTCTGTGATTTTTTGGGCGACTAACTCCGTACGCTTTTCCAGAACAAGATAACGGTCCATGTCTGACTGGTTATACACTCGATCTTCAATGACTTGGCCATGCTTATCTACCTGGCCTTTATGCGGTCGCCAGCCTTGCAAATCTTTATCAATGTCGATTCTGACCACTTTGTAGGGGGCTAAGAAACCATCTTCAATGCCTTGCTTCAAAGAGTAGCTATACACAGGGTCACCAAAGTAATGAATGCTGGATACCTCTTTGGTTTCTTTGGGGGTAGCGGTGAGGCCAATATGCGTTGCTGTATTGAAGTAAGTAAGCACTTCGCGCCAGGCTGAGTCCTCTGCTGCGCTTCCTCGGTGACATTCGTCGATGACGATTAAATCAAAGAAATCTGGTGAGAACTGCTTATAGATGTTTTTATCTTCTTCGTTACCCGTGACTGCCTGATAAAGCGATAGATATATTTCATAGCTTTTATCGATTTGACGTTTGCTAATCTTGGTCATGGCAGGACCAAACGGCTTAAAGTCATTGTTTTTGGTCTGATCAACTAAGATATTTCTATCAGCCAAAAACAGAATGCGTTTCTTGGTGCCTGATTTCCATAGACGCCAGATGATCTGAAAGGCAGTATAGGTTTTACCTACGCCGGTTGCCATGACCAGTAGAATACGTTGTTGACCGCGTGCTACGGCTTCTATGGTGTTATTAATGGCATTTGCTTGGTAATAACGTGGCGCCCGACCTGAACCGTCGTCGTAATATGGCATTTCAACCGTTGTGCGAGCCTGTTCAGATTGTAGGCCTTTCCAATCGCAATAGCGTTGCCATAACGCTTCCGGCGAAGGAAATTCACTCAGTGCTAACTCTTGCTCAGTTTGTGTAGCATTGCCCGTTCTATCATGGAGCAAAAATGCATCGCCATTTGAGCTAAACACGAATGGGACACCTAGTGTTTCTGCGTAATTGAGCGCCTGTTGCATACCTGCGCCAACGCTATGACTATTGTCTTTGGCCTCAACAATAGCAATCGGGATATTGGATTTGTAGTAGAGGATGTAGTCAGCACGCTTTTGCTCACCACGTGCATGCATCTTGCCGCGTACGATGATGCGGCCTTTAGTAAAGCTGACTTCTTCACGGATTTGGCTATGCAAATCCCAGCCTGCGCTTGTAATCGCAGGGGTAATGAATTTGGAACAAATATCGCGTTCAGAATATTTTTTATTGTTCACACTGAAATCTTAAAATTTTTTTAACAGTATAACTTTAATCCAGTCTTGTGCGTCTAGTCACAAGTTTTGAGATAAGACTTTTGTCCGAAGTCGCCATATCTACTATGTTTGCTGGTGAGTCACCATAGGCAGGAAAACCTAATTTAGCTTGTCTTGCATTAGAAGTGTCGTTAGTTATTTGATATATGGTTTCTTTGATTTCAGTAATAGACAAATCTTTTAACGAAATTTTATTAAATTTTGGTAGAAAGTCTTGTTTGTATCGGCTAATAAAGCCATGCCAGTTTTTTAAATTACCAGAATAGATCACATGTTCAATATTTTGACGTATAAGAAAATTTGAATATAGGTGATCAAATTTGCAGAATTCACGCCCCTTACTCGTTAATATTTTTTTAACCTTAAAATTACGTTCTTTAAAAAAGCCCAGTACTTTTGCTTTCAGCAAATCAATTGCTATCTCAGCTGATTTTTCTTTATAAGGATATGAAAATACGTAATTAGAATAGGTGTCAATAACAACATAGACATAGTCTTTAGGAACGTTACCAGAAATTAAGATAGTGTCTTGGACAAGTATTTCGCCAGGGTAGCTACCAATTTCATTTCGATGTTTTAGGCAAGGATTGTTCTTATTAATAAGCTTAAGGTAGAAGTCGGAAATTAACCAATCTTCCTTGATATGCTTCTCTTCTAATTTGAATAAACGTTTACTTACATTTTCCATACCTTCATGTTTGAGTATTTTTTGAACAGTAGGAGAGGAAACACTAATACCTTGTGTTTTTAATCTGTCGGAAATCTTACAACAACCAAAAACGGGATTTTGAGTACTGTATAGAATAACTTGGTTCCTGTATTCAATCATGACATTACTTGCACGTTTTCTTACCCCACTTTTTTTTCGCTCAAGTCCACTTGGCCCAAACTTTTCATAATTCCTTTTCCAGTTGTAGAAAGTTGAAATGGAAATGTTGTACATATAGGAGATGGTATCGATATCACTAGGCTTATTAACCGAATTTAAGATTTTTAATTTCTCTTTTGGGGTTCTAGAAAAAATCTTTTTTGCAAAAATTTTGTTAGTAATAGTCATTACAGAATAGTGATAGCTTGAAATAATTTGCCACATTTTATGTAAACAAGGTTATATCCGGCAATTCAAATTTTTATAATTGCAATATTTAAAATTAGTAATAAATATAGCAGGAATTCTTTACTGGTAAGTGTATGAATTACATAGATATTTTTGTTGACCGTGGAAAAATTTTGATTAATATGATTAATATTACTTAAACGAGTTAACTAATTTATGAGTCCTTTTTCGGAAGTCTTATCAGGTATACGAAAATCTAGAAGAATGCGTCAGACTGAATTCGCGGAGGTGATGGGTTATGAGCAAAGTTATATTTCGGCACTTGAAAATGGCTTAAAAGGTCCGCCAACTAAAGACTTCATCTTAAAAATGTTCTCAGCACTAAACCTTGATGAAAAAGAAAAATCACAGGTCACGTTGGCAGTATCGATGTCCTCTAAGAAATTTTTACTTCCTGCTGGAGCGTCACATTCGTTTTATGAATTTTGCTATGAGCTAAATCAAAGAGCGCAATACTTGCGACCAAGTCAAATAGAGGTTTTGACGAATGTATTAAGACTTATGAGGGAAGCCGATTAATGATGCATGCTAGTTTTATCAATACTAGGTTGCTGACCAAGAATAAGTACGCACAAAAAAGGAGTACTCAAATGTAAAAAAGGACAAATCAAAAGACTTGCCCTCTTTGGTGTTACTGATACTACGTTGTGGTGATGTAAGTATCTGCCAACATCCTCGTTCAGTCAAGTCTTCACAAATCTCATTTTTCTCAAAAAACGTTGGTAATTACCAACGCTGGAAATATTTTGCCTAAATTTCCAAAAAGGACAACGATGAACGAAGCCATGATGCGCATATTTAACAAAAATAAAGCTATTGAACCAAAAGTTGAATGTGAAAATTTATACACGATGCTTAACGAATTCGAGGAAATTCACTACGAAAAAGATTTTTTATTTAGAGGCGGGAGCCTATCGATAAAATTTGCTGAGCCGGCCGAGCGAATGCGCAAAGTTGTGCGACGATCAAATTATCGTATGACTGGGAAATTTCCATCCCTTAAAAACGGGAGAATGATTCATTGGGAGTCTCATAACGAACTTGCGGCGTTTAGAATATTAGAGATTTGCCCAAATGTAAAAAGCTACAGCGAGCAACCCGCATTAATTAAATACACCGATCATACGGGTGTTACACATCTGCATTATCCTGATTTATTAGTGAAGCTATCTGGAGAAAAAAGTCTATTCATTGAAGTTAAACCAAACTTTGCTTTAGATGATTTGGATCTCGAGAAGCGAGCGACTCTTCTAAAACAGCTCTTAAAACACGAAGGTTATGATTACCTGATGGTTGTAAGTGATCAACTTGAAAGTTTTTCTTATCTTGAAAACGCAAGACATCTACTTTTCTTCGGAAAGTATCAATCATCCGAAAACATTCATGAGTTAACAAGACGTGCTTTTCTGTCAACAGACACGATTGAGCTATCAAAGCTTACTAATTATTTGCAACATGAGTTAGCTGAGAACTATATATACAAGATGATCATAACTGGATTTCTTGTATGTGATTTATCAGTGCCGCTCTCTGCTCAATCGTTACTAAGTTTGGGAAATTCGGAGATTGCATAATGGCTTTTGCATACTTAAGGCACGGTCAGCATATCGTTTGGAACAAAGTGTCCTATAAATTGGAGCGTTTGATTGATGATGAATGGCAGATCTTAGATGTAAATACTCATCGAATACGAAATCTGAGTATCAATAATCTTTATGCAAAAATTGCAACAGGTGAAATCGTTTTTGAAGCAAGTATGCCTATTCATACACCCGGGACTATTAAGCTAAATCGCAACGAAAAAATCGCAGCTAACCTTGATATGTATGACGAACATGAGCAGGTAATCATAAAAAGAAAGCGTTATTTACTAGAGGAAATATATAAGTTATATGGTGATTGTAGATCTCGTGAAATTTTATCAATAGCTATTGACGATATCTGGCGTAAAGATTGGGATGCAGCCCCACACCCCGCAACTGTGGCACGATGGATGAAACGTTATATAGAGGCTGATAAGAATATATTAGCACTGGCGCATTTGAACGACAGGAAAGGAAATAGAACGCGACGCTATCAAGCTGAAATTTATCATATTTGCGAGCAATCTATCGACAGGGTTTACCTTCAGCCAGCTAGAGGCAGTATCAATAAAACTTTAGAAGATGCAAAGAGAGAAGTCAGGCGAGAGAACAATTTACGCCCATCTGATGAAAAGCTATCTTACCCAACTTACTCTCTCATTTCTAGTTTAATTAAAGAGATACCTGAATATGATAAGTATGCAAGAAGGTACAGTGTAAATGCAGCCAGACATAAGTTCAGGTCATCAACCAAAGGTGTGATACCTACTTACCCATTGGAAAGAGTAGAAATCGACCATACGGAATTAGATGTTATGTTGGTCGACGAAGAAACTGGCTTGTGTGTATCAAGACCTACGCTATCTATTGCAATAGATGTCTTCTCAAGATCAATAATGGGATTTTGCATAAGTTACGACCCGCCATCAGTCATGGTTGTCGCTCGATTGTTAAAAATGGCAATACCACCAAAAACTGATTTAAAAAGTCAGTGGCATAACGTTGAAGGTGACTGGCCTATGTTTGGCGTTATGGAAAATTTAGTTGTGGATAATGGCTTGGAATTTCATAGTAAATCCCTAGATGATAGTTGCAGTCAACTTGGCATTAATTTGACATTTTGTCAGAGAAAAACACCTTGGTGGAAAGGGCATGTGGAAAGAGCATTAGGCACAATGAGTCGTCAAGTTACAGATGGTGTTCCAGGCCGTACCTTTTCTAGTATCTCTGAAAATGCTGGATATGACGCTAAAAAAAACGCGACTATTTCGCTTAAAGCGATGGAAGAAATTATCACAATATGGATAGTAGATATTTACCATAAAAAGACACACAGTGCACTAGGGATGCGGCCATACGATGCCTGGTCAGAAAATATCCAAACATCTGATATACCAATTCCGACAAATCTTGAAGTTTTAGATGTCGTCATGGGTACGAATGCTGAAAGAGGATTAAGTCATAAAGGAATCTCAATTAATAGCCTTCAATATAATTGCGACGAATTACAAGCTATCGTTGCTAAATATGGACCCATAAAACAAGCTCGCATTAAGTGGAATCCAGAAAATCTTGGTTATATCTATGTCCTTCCTCCTGATGGAACAACACTCACCGTGCCAGTTATAGAGCGCTATGCCACATATGCTAATAACCTGACATATGGAAGACATAAGGCAAACAAAAAATACGCAAAAAAATATTTTACGAGTGATGATCTGGAAGCAGTATCTCGTGCACATGAAAAAATGCAAGAACTGATAGGGCTGGAGTTAAGAAATAAGAATAAAAATACAAGGAGACAAAGTAAAAGATTGGTAACTAAGACCTCCAGTATGAGTGCTACTGTAAGTAATGAAAAAAACAATGTGGTATCTAATGTTGTTTCTAAAGTAAATACACCGTTAGTCAGTGCTAACAAAAGAAAGACATTCGAGACCAACAGAACAAGTCGTGACGAAAACAAAGGGTTTGAAAATGCAAATGACATCAAAGCAAGAGCTTAAACTTTTTATTGAGGAAATGCTTGTGATGCATACAGCATTTGATGAAACCAAAAAGTCATTAGAGAGCTTTTATCAAGCCGCATCAACATTGCGCGATTCGATAGGCGTTTTCGTCGTTGGGGAGTCAAGGACTGGAAAATCAAGGCTACAAGAGGAGTTAACTGCTAAATTTAAATCTAGTCGAAACTCTGATGGAACAACAATTTTACCCATATTACGTGTACAGGTCCCATCAAAGCCTACAGTAAAAGGACTGACTAGTGAGATGTTGGCGGAGTATGGAGATCCAGCTGCGAATAAAGGAACTGAGCAAGATAAAACTAGACGGTTATTACATTTTATCAACGCATGTCAAACTAGGATGATCATTATTGATGAGATTCAACATTTTGTTGATAAAACATCCAAGTACAGAATAATTCATCACCTGACAGATTGGTTAAAAACACTGCTAAATAAATCAAATATTGTTGTAGTGATCGCAGGTCTTCCATATGCAGAAGCTTTGTTATATCAAAACGAACAACTAAGAGGCCGGTTTGTTAAAACAATGCGTCTTCCAAGATTTGACTGGAATGATGAGGACTCCAGAGCTGAGTTTATAGGACTTTTAGAAGGTTTTAAAAGCTTGCTTAGTGAAAAGTTTACGTTGCCCGATATTGAAGCGGATGAGTTTGCCTATAGGTTTTATTTGGCCACTGGTGGGTTAACAGGCTATGTATTTAACATTATTCGACAAGCCGCTTGGATAGTGATTGATGAAGATCGCACTGTAATCAGATACGAAGATATTGAAAACGCCTACCTTAATGTGGTGAATCAAATTGATCAATATCAAGTCAGCCCATTTTCAGACAAGTTTAAGCTTAATGAGACAGTACAGCTAAAAAAAGCGGCTAACATCGGTAAGCGAACTGACGAATATCAATCAGAAACCATTCAACAGGCATATAAACCTCGGACACTTCACGAGGCCTTAATTTGAGGATGATTATGTCAGAATTAATCCAACCAGTTGTGATTGCACCGAAGCCGTTTGAATACGAAAGTTTAAAAGGATATATCCTAAGAGTCTCAGCCGAAAACGCATATCCAACGCCCGCGATGATGCTTGGAAGCGCAGGATTTAGTAAAGGTGAAATGGATTCAATTATTCCACCGCTTAAGAAACTTAAACAATTGTTCCTGCTAACTCAAGAGGAAATATTAGAGATTGGCTATCAAAGACCTGGGTCAGCAAAAGTCTCAAAACATATTTTTTTATACGATCATTATTTGCCGACATACAACCTATGCATAAAAGAACCAAGAATTTGCGTCGATTGTGTTCTTGAAAAAGGCTATATTGAATCATATACGGATATAAAGCACATCGTCCTATGCCCTAGCCACCGTAGATATCTCATTAAAGACTGCCCTGCTTGCCATAAAAAATTATCTTGGTTTCGGCCAGGGTTACTGAAATGTAAATGTGGTTTTGATTTGTCTGAAATCAAAGGTGACTTATCGATAAACAAAGCGCTGATTGGATTGACCGCTTTTATCTCTAATCAATTACGGCATGAACCGCATGATTTCAATTTTCTTAAGCATTATCTTGGCTTCCCACTTGATAATCTTGATCGCTTAAAGCTCCCTGAGTTATTGGCTGTTTTAAACCGTTTTGAAAACAAATATAGTTATGCAAACTATGATGATGAAAATACTAGAACGCTAGCGCATGAGGCAGTGCTAACCAGAGCAAGTAGAGCTCTCGAGAATTGGCCTGAAGGATTATATAAACATTTAGATTCTTTTAGACAAGAGAGGGCCTCAATTGAAGGGTTTGGATTGCGTAAGCAGTTCGAATCCTTCTACGGAAGTCTTTTCAAATCAAACATACCTAAAAACAAAATAAAGTTTATAAAAGATGCATTTGAGGGCTATGGTAACGACAAATGGAAGCAAGGCTACGTCACAACCTATAAAAACGTTTACAGCCCAATAGTCGGCATCTATGGCTTATCAAAAGCGCTGGGGGTTATGCCAAGTACTGCAAGAAGATTAGTCTTGAATGGTTCAATCGTTGGAAAGACGAGTCATTTAAATGGAAGAACAAGAAATTTTTTTGATATTAGTCAGACGCTTCCATTTAAAATTTCCAATCGTAAAAGTCTAACAATCAGAAAAGCTGCTAAATATTTAGATATTCCAGTTAGTGTTTTAAAGATTTTGCGTGATCAGGGCATTTTTAAAGTGCAACATATCGCTAACCCAACTGCAGCCTATCATGAACAGGATGTAATCAATTTTAGGGATCAGTTTTTAAATTGTGCATCTTCCAAAGAAGCTTTTCTTTCGGAGCCTAGTATATCTCTAAAACAAGCCATGGCTATGAAGATAGGTGCATCTGAAATCAAAGCAAATTTCATAACTGCAATTCTAAATTCCGAAATTGCAATGGTTTTTCATAAATCAGAGCGGTTATCTGATCTATTATTTAAACTATCAGAAGTAAAACAGTTTTTTGAAGAACAAAAAAAGCAAGTTTTAGGTTATTGCACAATTGCAGTTGCTGCCAAATATTTACACTGTGATCCGCTAGTGGTTAAGAATTTATCTAAGGATGGACTACTTGAAAGCAAACAAAAGTCGAGTGGAACATACATAAAAGTAGGTTCTATGAAGGAGTTTCACGATCGCTATGTTTCATGCGCTTTTATCGCTGCAAAATATAAAACTGGTTCTAATAAAATAGTACGTGAATGTGAAAGTAAACAAATTGACCTAGTTCTATTTTCAAAATTTAACATCAATAAATCTCAGCCATTTTTAAATCGAGCTGATGCAGAATCGAACTGGCCTTTGATTAACTAGAGAAGGTTACCTTAATCCGCATAGCTGACGGCCAGTTTAAATTTGAAATACACTACAACGGCCTCAAGTGAACG
>Ga0066412_1000381_pt1 | contig 17269 bp, 16 predicted proteins | sample LakWasMet16_LOW5_2_FD_59499 | JGI IMG/M metagenome (GOLD analysis project Ga0066412, IMG submission 59499) | Freshwater sediment methanotrophic microbial communities from Lake Washington under simulated oxygen tension - Sediment Metagenome 16_LOW5 | ecosystem: Environmental > Aquatic >... | reverse complement strand
AAGTAATTTCATAACTATTTGTTTAAATATTAAAACGGGGAATAATTATTTATCTAGGACGACGTCCTCCACTATTATTATTATTATTACTTGGCGTAGAACCACCACCATTATTACTAGGGAAATTAGGTGTTGGATTACTATTATTTTGCCTTGTTGGGGCTTCGAATCTAGGAGTCTCAACACGAGGCTTAATAGGTTCGGTAGTTTTAATAGGAGTTTGTTTTACAGGTTCCGTATTTCTTATTGGAGTTTGTTTTACCGGAGGCGTATACTCATTGTTTTTAGTAGGAGTTGTTGCATCTTTAACTGGAGCTGAATCATAATCTTTAATTGGATTTTGACGCACTGGCTCTACCTCTTCCACTTTTTTAGGATTATTATTTCCTCTAGTAGGGTTAGTCATTCCATCATTCTTAGTTGGCTGATTTTCTGTTTTTATTGGCGTACCATTATTATCCACTCTTATTGGCTCATCAAAGTTTTTAACTCTCGGGTCTGATAAAGCTGAAAATTTAGTATCTCTAACCTGTTGTTCTGCCATTTGGCTAATAAATTTTTCAGAAGAAGATAATTCTCTTTTTCCATTAGTTCCTGGATTAGAAGTTCTTCTACTATTACCTCCTCCGTAAGAAGAACGAGGTCCGTAAGAATAACTACTGTTATGGTCATAACTATTGTAATAGCCCCAACCGTTGGATGGATTATTATAGCCATAGCCGTAGTAAGGGTATCCTCCATAGTTGCCATATCCGTAACCATAATACGGACTGCCATATCCATAATAATTTCCATAATAGCCATTATTAAACCCGTTGTTATAACCAGCCATATATCCAGCCATATAAGGATTGTATCCACCGTAGTATCCGTAACCTGGATTACAACCCCATCCCCAATTACTATAAAAATTAATGGAAGGATTATAACTATAAGTATTATAACTAGGTCCCCACCAACTGTAACCACTGTATACACTCACTCCGTAGTTATATGGATTTGGGCTATACCAATACGAATTCGTATAATAATTATCATAATAGCTTAAACCATCAATTCGATTATTAAAACGTCTTACGCGAGTAGCATATTCATAATCATAATAATCATCGTATTTAAACTCTCTGTCTTTGTAATAAGGATTTGCATCGTCTTTATCTTTTTGTGCTTTTTGCACAGCAGCAATTGAGTCATTATAGCGCTTATCAGCAGCTTCTTTGGCTTGTTTTTTCTCAGAAGCAATTCTTGCATCTTCAACCCTATCTTCTTTAGGGTTAGCATAAACATCATCATTATAGCTCGAAGTCCCCGTTTTTCGCGAAACACAAGACGATAAAAGCGCAATTGCAACAGTTGATATGACAACTAATTTTTTCATTTTATTAGTTTTTAAAATATCAGACGTAAACGTCCAATAAAAGTTTAAATTTGCACGGGGAATGCACCGTAAAGTTACCAAATAAAGTGCCAACCTAAATATTAATTTTATTATTTAACATTTGTTAATAAACATGAGTAAGGAATTGACATCGCGAGCAGAAGATTATAGTAAGTGGTATAACGATTTAGTGGTGAAGGCTGATTTAGCAGACCACTCAGCTGTTAGAGGTTGTATGGTTATTAAACCATATGGTTATGGTATTTGGGAAAACATGCAAAAAGCTTTAGACAAAATGTTTAAAGATACTGGGCATCAAAATGCTTATTTTCCATTGTTTATCCCTAAAAGTTTATTTGAAGCAGAGGAGAAAAATGCAGAAGGATTTGCCAAGGAATGTGCTATTGTTACTCATTACCGTTTAAAAACAGATCCAAACAATAAAGGGAAATTAATTGTTGATCCAGAGGCTAAATTAGAAGAAGAATTAATTGTTCGTCCAACTAGTGAAGCAATTATTTGGAATACCTATAAAAGTTGGATTCAATCTTACCGTGATTTACCTATTTTAGTTAATCAATGGGCTAATGTTGTGCGATGGGAAATGCGTACACGTTTATTTTTACGTACAGCCGAATTCCTTTGGCAAGAAGGTCACACGGCACATGCCACCAAAGAAGAAGCAATTTCTGAAACAAAACAAATGTTAGAAGTTTACGCTGACTTTGTGGAAAATTGGATGGCTGTTCCTGTTGTAAAAGGTGTAAAATCGGCGAATGAGCGTTTTGCTGGCGCTGATGACACGTATTGTATTGAGGCATTAATGCAAGATGGTAAAGCTTTACAAGCTGGAACGTCTCATTTTTTAGGTCAAAATTTTGCTAAAGCATTTGATGTAAAATATGTGACTAAAGATAACAAACAAGAATTTGTTTGGGCTACTTCTTGGGGTGTTTCTACGCGTTTAATTGGTGCATTAATCATGAGTCATAGTGATGATAACGGATTAGTATTACCTCCCAAATTAGCACCTATACAAGTAGTAATTGTCCCTATTTACAAAGGCGACGAAGGTTTAGCTAAAGTATCTGAAACAGCAAACGATATTAAAAAGAAATTACAAGCAAAAGGTATTTCTGTAAAATATGATGACAGAGATTCTCAACGTCCAGGTTGGAAATTTGCTGAATACGAATTAAAAGGTGTGCCAGTGCGTATTGCAATTGGAGAAAGAGATTTAGCAAACGGAACAGTTGAAATTGCCCGTAGAGATACATTAACAAAAGAAACGGTTAGCATTGAAGGAATTGATACTCTAATAGAAAATTTATTAAATGAAATTCAAACTAATTTATTTAATAAAGCAAAAGCACGCAATCAAGAATTAACAACAACTGTTAACTCATACGAAGAATTTAAAAAAGTATTAGACGAAAAAACTGGTTTTGTTTATGCCCACTGGGATGGAACACCTGAAACAGAAGAGAAAATAAAAGAAGAAACGAAGGCGACTATTCGTTGTATACCTTTAAATAATATACAAGAAGCTGGCGTTTGTATTTATAGTGGTAAACCTAGTACGCAGCGCGTTATGTTTGCAAGGGCATATTAAAAATTAATTATTAAAAAAATATTTAGAATTATAAAATGGCAACTTTAATTATCTTTCGTCACGGACAAAGCGTTTGGAATTTAGAAAACAAATTTACTGGTTGGGTAGATGTTGAATTAACTGAAAAAGGAATTCAGGAAGCGAAAAATGCAGGTGAAAAATTAAAACCTTTCAAGTTTGATTTAGCTTATGCGTCTGATTTAAAACGCGCACAAAACACATTGAAATTAGCCTTAGAAGTTTCCAATCAACCTAATGTTTCAACAACATACAACAAAGCTTTAAATGAGCGTATGTATGGAGATTTACAGGGGCTTGACAAAACAGCAACTGCTGAAAAATACGGTGACGAGCAAGTGAAAATTTGGAGAAGAAGTTTTGATATTGCGCCTCCAAATGGAGAAAGTTTAAAAGATACTGCTGCACGAGTAATTCCTTATTTTAAAGCAGAAATAGAACCAAAATTAAAAGAAGGAAAAAACATTGTTGTAGCGGCTCATGGCAATAGCTTACGTGCTTTAATTATGTATTTAGAGAATATGACGCCTCAACAAATTTTAGAATTTGAAATAGGCACAGCTATCCCTCGCCACTATGAATTAGACGCTAATTTAAAAGTTTTAAAAGCAGAGAATTTATAATACCATGGAACAACAATTCATTAATAATAACAGTAAAACAATAGCCATTGATTTTGATGGAACTATTGTTGAGCATCAATATCCACGTATTGGAAAAGAGATGTTGTTTGCTTTTGCTACTATTAAAGAGCTGCAAAAAAAAGGTCATAAATTAATTTTACATACTTACCGTACTGGTTCATTATTAGATGAGGCTGTTGAATATTGTAAACAAAACGGAGTTGAGTTTTACGCAGTAAACAAAAATTATCCAGAAGAAATTATTACAGAAGATACTCCAAGAAAATTAAACGTGGATGTGTTTATTGATGATAGAAATGTTGGGGGATTTTTAGGATGGAGCGCTACATGGCAAATCTTGCATCCTGAAGGAGGAGATTTTAATCATACCTTTAAAAATCCAGAAGCTCACCATAATTATAAAAAAGAAGAGAAGTCTTTCTTACAAAAATTGTTTGGAAAATGATTATACTTAAAAATAGAGAAGAAATAGAATTAATGAGAGAGTCAGCACTAAGTGTATCTCGAACATTAGGAATTATTGCAAAAGAAATAAAACCAGGAGTTACGACACTTTATTTAGATAAAATTGCAGAAGAATATATTAGAGATAATGGAGGAATACCAGGTTTTAAAGGCATGTATGGATTTCCAAACACACTTTGTATGTCTTTAAACGCATCGGTTGTTCATGGGATTCCAAATAACAAACCCTTAGAAGAAGGTGATATTATTTCAGTTGATTGTGGTGTTATCAAAAATGGTTATTTTGGAGATCATGCATATACTTTTGGAGTAGGACAAATTAAACCTGAAGTTCAAAGATTATTGGATGTTACAAAAGAGTGCCTATATATTGGTATTGAACAATTTAAAGCTGGCAATAGAATTGGAGATATTGGATTTGCGATACAAGATCACGCTGAAAAAAATGGCTATGGTGTTGTAAGAGAATTAGTTGGACATGGATTAGGTAAAAAATTACACGAAGACCCTGAAGTTCCTAATTACGGGAAGCGTGGTGATGGTCCTAAAATTAAAGACGGGATGGTAATTGCCATTGAACCAATGATTAATATGGGCACCAAAAACATTAAACAATTAAAGGACGGTTGGACCATTTTAACAGCTGATGGCCTGCCTTCTGCTCATTTTGAGCATGATGTAGCTCAAATTGACGGAAAGCCTGAAATTTTATCTACTTTTAAATATGTAGAAGAAGCTTTAGGAATTATCTAAAATTTGTCAATAACTGGGGTAAATTAATATTTGGCTATGTCGCTAAAAATTATTTACTTGCATAGGTTTTTTAGCAACAAACAATTAAATAAAGACGATGAATATCAAAAATTTTAAGTTGAATACAAAAATTATTGCTTTCGGTTTAGCATCAGTATTATTATACTCTTGTGGTGACCCGAAACCAACTGAAGGAGAAACAGGTGATGATTTAGCAGACACGGATACTGTTAAAGCCGTAGCATTAAATGTAGGTGGAGAATTATTTAGTGTTCCATCTCCAATGCAAACAGCATTATTGATTCAAAAATCTGGAGTTGCTTACGATAAAGCAATTTTAAATGCTGGTAATAAAAATGGGCAATACGCTTCTGACTACACTAAATCTTTAAATTTAGGTATCTATGGTGCTGATTTAGGTTATGTAAGTATGTATAACCAAACTCAAGATGCTATTGGATATTTAGGTGCTGTGAAAAATTTAGCAGATAAATTAGGGGTTTCTGCTGCATTTGATCAAGCAACAATGAAGCGTATTAACGACAACATTTCTAATAAAGATAGTATGTTAATGTTAGTTGGTATTGCTTACAGAGCAAGTGATGCTTATTTAAAAACTAATAAACGTACAGAAATCAGTAGCTTAATTTTAACAGGTGGATGGATTGAAAGTATGCACTTCTCAGTTATGGCTTATAATAAAAAACCAACTGAGGAAATTAAATACCGTATTGCTGAACAAAAACAAGCTTTAGGAAGTATTGTTAGATTAATTAAATCTCACAATTTACCAAACGCTGCTGAATTAGTTACACAATTAGAGGACTTATCTAAAATTTATGATGGAATTACTACCAAATACAATTTTGTAGAGCCTACAACTGATGAAACTAAAAAAACAACTTACATTAACAGTACCACAGAAATCACAATTAGTAAAGAACAAATTGAACAAATAGCTGCTAAAGTTTTAGCTATTCGTGATAAAATAATTAATGCAAAATCTTAATTAACTACAATAAATTATGAAGAAGAATTTTTATAAAGGCCTATTAATTTTATCTATTGTAGGTTTATCAAATACAGCAAAAGCACAATGTGATTCAATTGCTAGTTTATGTGCTAAACATATTATTGCTCAATTTATTTCTGATGGACAATCATACCGTTCATTGTTATTAAATTCTGAGGAAATGGCTGAGTTTCATGCAACATTTTTTGGCGAAACAACATACCGTTTAGCTGCTTGTAGCGGTAAGACAGATGGCAACTTAATTTTTAATATTTATGATCAAGACCGTCATTTATTATTCACTAACAAAAACTACGCAAATGCTCCTTATTGGGATTTTAAAGTAAAAAACACTTTAGAGTGCACTATCGAAGCTCAATTAGATGCGAACAAAAATGCTGGTTCTGGTTGTGCTGTTATTTTAATAGGATTTAAACAAAAATAATATCAGATAAAATAAATTATAAAAGGATAAAGTGTTTTGCTTTATCCTTTTTTGTTTAACAAGTAAATCAAAGAATGATGAAGCAACTTTTTTTAATATGTTCGCTTACTTTTTCAATCGTAAGTTTTAGTCAAACTACTTGCGACTATAATTTTAAATCAGACTCTTGCTCTATACAAAATCCTAAGAGTAAAGAACTAGTTGATGTAATGGAGGTAAAAATCAAAAACAACTACCTTGTTCAATTTATCAAACAAGACAAAAAAAATTATTTAAAAATTATTGTCCGTAATGATTTAGGGTTTGGTAAAAAAAGTTCTCTATTACTTTTATCAAACAAAAAACAGATTTACATCAAAACTATCGAATTACAGACTATTGATAAATCATCCGCTTACTTTTTAATTTCTTTAAATGGCACAAATTATTTAGAAAACATAAAAGAGTTAGGATTATCTAGCATTGTGTTTAACGAAACAGCTGAATTTAGCGTTCCAAAATCAGATTCTGAACAAATAAAAAAGGCAGCTAATTGTTTCTTTAATCAAGTTTCAGAAAACATTAAGCTGCCTACAAAATAATTATTTGAAACCACTTTTGTTTCCTCCAATGGATTCAAACAAACACATCTTTAAAATTTGAAATTCAATCCTAACATAAAATTTGTTGGAGCTGCAGGAGCTAAGTAATTAGATGAATACATCTTTTTCTCATTATCTACAGTCATAGAATATGTATAATTGTATCCATTAGTTTCATACACGGTGTTTGATATATTATAAATCACTGCTATTAAGTTTATTTCTTTAATTAGTTTGGTGTGTACTGTATAATTTACTCTAAAATCACACACTAAATAATCGTGAATAGCTCTTTGACCATTAGATGTATTATCTAAATATTGTTTTCCAACATATTTATTTAAAAATCCTATCTCTAAATTTTTAATCGGCTTAAAAATAAAATTAGCCGCTGCAATTACACTAGGAGAAAACGAAATATCAGTATTAGAATGCTTCACTGTGTCCTGTCCTGGATAAATGTCATAATTATCAATAAACTCAGAATAGTTTTTTACTTTATTTTTCGATAAAGTAACATTACCATTAAATGTAAAATATTTAGTGATATTAGCATTTAATTCAACCTCAACACCTCTTCGGTAACTATTTTCAACATTTACTCTATTGTATGCTCCTACATCATTAATCTGTCCATTAAGTACTAACTGATTTTTATACTGCATATCATAAAAATTTAAACCAATGCTTACATTTTTAAATCTATGCGTTGCACCAATTTCTAAATCATTTAATTGTTCATGTTTTGGGCGACTTTTTTTACTTGAATTAATAAAATCGTCTCTGTTTGGTTCTTTATTAGCAATAGCATAACTAGCATACACATTTGTGTTTTTAGTTACTAAATAATTTACGCCAACTTTTGGATTGAAAAAACCATAAGATGTATAAACTTGTTTCTTTTCAATCAAAGAAGTATCAAAACCTAAAAAATCATAATTAACTACTCTGTATTGTAAATCAATAAATGCGGTTAATTTATTAGTTGGTTTAAATGTTGTTTTTAAATAGACGTTTGCATCTGATTTATTAGCTTGATTATTATAATAAACAGGCTTAAAATCATTTGGATTACTGTATTGTGCCCAAATAACTTCACCGAAATGTTTTCCGAAATAACTATTATAACCACCACCTAACACAAAGTTTAATAAGGTGTTTGGTTTATAATTAATATTAGCTATGATTCCAGTAAAATCATTATCCAACCAACGTCTTCTAATTAAATCAGTAGATGTAATCGTTGTATTGCTATCAACTACTACATCAGGCATATTATAATCGCCTAATGTTTCTCCTTGTTTATATTGCTCATAGTATCCTTTACCTTTTGTGTAATGCCCCGTTACATTTACATTTAATTTATTATTAAACGAATGAATAAAATGTAATTGATAATTATCTTGACGATAATTATCTGTTTCGTTATCATAATATTTAATATTTCCATTAGAATCAGCGTACATCCCACTTGGATTAAATGTTCTGTTACCGTTATTCAAACTATCTGATGGAATGTAATACCAAGCCTGATATGTTTTTTCCCAACCACTAAACATAATTGCTCTAACAACCGTTTTCTTTCCATAGTAAGCCCCAGAGACATAAAACGAATTTAATTTTGACTTTGCTCTATCAATATAACCATCACTATTAATTTGCGATGCTCTTGCATCAAATGTAAAATGATTATTTATTAAACCTGTTCCTGCTGCAATGGTGTTTTTCATGGTATTAAATGAACCTATACTATTATTTATTTGCGCGTAAGCTTTTTCGTTTAATTCGTTGGTTTGCATATTAATACTGGCACCAAAAGCACCAGCACCATTTGCAGATGTTCCAACACCACGCTGTACTTGAATATTATTTGTTGAGGATAAAATATCTGCCATATTCACAAAAAATGTTCCCTGACTCTCTGCATCATTTATTGGCACACCGTTAATCGTTACATTAATCCGCGTTCCGTCTGTTCCTCTAATTCGCAAACCTGTATAACCTACTCCGTTTCCTGCATCCGAATTAATAACGACTGAAGCCATTGAATTTAATGCGTAAGGTAAGTCTTGTCCTACGTTTTGTTTTTTAATATCCTCACTACTTAAATCACTATGAGCAAAGGCAGACGTATTATCAACTCTAGTTGAATTGACAACTACTTCATCTAATGATTTATCATCTTGATTTAATGTAATTTCAAAAGTCATATTTTCTTTTAAATCGATAGAATCGATTTTTGGTTTGTAACCAACGCATTTGGTAACTAGTACATAAGCGCCTGGTTTTAAATTTTTAAATTCAAACTGTCCATTTGAATTAGATTGAGTTGACAAAAACGTGTTTTTAATTCCTATTACCGAAAAAGGAATTGGTGTTTTTTCGGCTGAAGTTACCGAACCACTTAAGGTAACTTGTGCTTGCAAGATATACGAGCAGGATGCAAACATGGCTAAAGCCATTGCTTTTTTAATTGTTTTGAAATTCATTTTACACTTTTTTTTAATTGTTAATAATAACATCGCAAGGGGATGCGACATCGTTGTTAACTGTTTCCCTACGCAGGCATTACCCTGATCAGGTGCATACACACAAACGTTTGGCGTTTATATGTAATGGGTATAATCTCAGCTTTAAATAATAATTTATTTAAAGCACCCCTAAAGATCTGCAGCAAATGTAATTATTTTTTAGAAATAAAATAAGAAATTATAAACTCAAGTGTTTTGACTTAACTTCTTGTCCAAAAAACAAAGAAGCATGTTTATCGAAAATTTCTGTAGAATCTGTAGTTAAAAATTCTCTTTGATTATTTTTTGTAATACGAACTTCCATTTCGGGATGACGAAATAAATAATCTTTTAAACCTTCAGCAACAATATGACCTTGAGTAAGTACTTGCACTCCTTTTGGTAAATATTTTTCGATTAATGGTTTTAATAAAGGATAATGGGTGCAAGCTAAAATAACCGTGTCGATATTTTTTGATTGAGAAAATAATTGTTGCACATGTTTCTCTACAAAATAATTAGCCCCTATTCCGTTTAACTCATTATTTTCTATTAATGGAACCCACATAGGACAAGCCTCTTGGTAAACTTTAATATTTGAAAAAAACTTTTCAATTTCTATGACATACGATTGTGATGTCACCGTACCACTTGTGGCAAAAATCCCTACTTCATTTGTTTTAGTATAATTACCTACAATTTCTGTAGTTGGTCTAATCACTCCCAACACTCTTTTATTAGGAGCAATCATTGGCAAATCTTTTTGCTGAATTGTTCTTAATGCTTTTGCAGAAGCTGTATTACATGCTAATATCACTAATTCACAGCCCTGATCAAATAATGCTTTTACACTTTGTAATGTATATTCATATACTGTATCAAACGAACGAGATCCATAAGGCGCACGAGCATTATCACCTAAATATAAATAATCGTATTGAGGCAGAGTGTTTACTAATTCTTTTAGGATCGTTAAACCTCCATATCCAGAATCAAAAACTCCAATGGGCGCGTATGTTTTTAGATGTGTGATAATAATCAATGTTAGACAAAATTAAACAAACTGTCGGCTTTTTTGAGTATTTTTAAAAAATAAGTACTTTTGCACTTTAAAACTAATAAAAAAACCATGGCATTTACTCCAATTCGCTTTGTAGACAAGGACAAAGATAAAGCTCTCTTTTTTGCAACTCTTCGCAAACGCGTTGATAGCTACTTTAAAGAAAATAAAATCTCTAAGCATTATAACTCAACTATGATTGTAAAATCTGTTGTTTTTTTATCTGGCTATATATTACCATTTGTAGCTCTTTTAGCATTTAATCCATCTTTCCCAATAGCTCTAGCTTTGTGGACTGTTATGGGATTTTCATTATCTGGCATAGGAATGAGTATTATGCATGATGCAAATCATGGAGCGTATTCATCAAACAGTAAAACAAATTATTGGATGGGGCATACTTTAAATTTAGTGGGTGGTTCTGTTTTTAATTGGAAATTACAACATAATGTGATGCACCATACTTATACTAATATCATTGATTATGATGATGATATTGCTGACAAATTAATTTTAAAATTTAATCCTCATACACCAGTAAAGTGGTATCATAAGTTACAAGTAGTATATGCCTTTTTATTTTACGGCATCTTAACATTGTATTGGTCTGTTTTAAAAGATTTTATCCAATTTAACAAATACACTAAACAAGGTGTAAACACAAGTTCTAAAGAACAAAACAGAGTGCTTTGGTTTAAAATATTTTTAAGTAAAGTATTGTATTGGGTAGCATTATTTGCAATTCCTGTATTTGTATTTCACCTACCGTTTTATCAATTAGTGCTAGGATACTTGTTAATGCAGTTTATCTCAGGTGTTGTACTAACAGTTGTTTTTCAATTAGCGCATACAGTAGAAGGAACTACTCATCCATTACCAAATGTAGATTATACCATTGAAAATAACTGGGCAGTTCACCAAATGAACACAACCGTTAATTTTTCTCGCAAAAATAAATGGATTTCGTGGTATGTTGGCGGCTTAAATTTTCAAGTAGAGCACCATTTATTTCCAACCATTTGTCATGTGCATTATCCTGCAGTATCTGAAATTGTGAAAGCTACAGCTGAAGAATTTGGAGTGCCATATTTAGAAAATCCAACGTTTATGTCTGCACTTAAATCTCACATAAGAGCTATTATTAGCTTTGGTAAATTGCCTGATTTGAACGAAGCTATCGGATAAAAACACTCCGCACTGAGAAACAAATAAATTTATTGAAAATTTAAAACCCTAATCAATATCTGATTAGGGTTTTGTTTTAAAATTATTTTTGAAAGAATTCTCTATCTTTTCTTTGTCTATCATGCGAACTAATATTGTTCGCTCTCGTTTGGAAAATCCTTGCTCTTCACATCTTTAATGTATAGCTGAAAAGCACCACTCATACTTTCATACAAATTCAAATATCTTCTTAAAAAACGCGGACTAAATTCATGGGTCATACCCAACATATCATGTGTTACTAAAACTTGTCCATCAACTCCCCCTCCAGCTCCAATGCCAATAACTGGAATGGTGATGCTTTTTGCTACTTCTGTAGCTAATTTTGCTGGAATTTTCTCTAAAACCAATGCAAAACAGCCACTTTCTTCTAAAATTTTAGCATCTTCAATTAAGCGCGTTGCTTCTTCCTCTTCTTTTGCTCTTACTGTGTAAGTTCCAAATTTATATATAGATTGAGGTGTTAAACCCAAATGTCCCATTACTGGAATCCCAGCAGACAAAATACGTTCAATTGAATCTTTAATTTCTCGTCCACCCTCTAATTTAACAGCATGAGCTCCGCTCTCTTTCATAATTTTAATAGCAGAAGTTAAAGCCTCTTTTGAATTACCTTGATAAGAACCAAAAGGCAAATCTACCACGACTAATGCTCTATCTATAGCCCTAATAACCGAAGAGGCATGATAAATCATCTGATCTAAAGTAATTGGCAAGGTTGTTTCGTGTCCAGCCATTACATTACTAGCACTATCCCCTACCAAAATAACATCTATTCCAGCATGGTCAATGATTTTAGCCATGGTATAATCGTATGCGGTAAGCATAGCAATTTTTTCGCCTCGGCGTTTCATCTCTTGTAATTGATGAGTAGTTACCTTTTTAACTTCTTTGTGAACTGACATAGTTTGATGAATTCTCGTATTTTTTGTAAAATTACTGAAATAATTTGGAGTTCACTTAAAAATGGTAACTTTGCTATCCTACTTATTTAAAAATGAAAAATATTAAATTATATATTGGATTATTGGCTACTGCACTTATTTGCTTAAGTTCTTGTAAAAATGATTTGGATGTTTTGGCTCCAGGAGAAGAAACTGTATCTGTTTACGGTGTATTGAATCCAAATGAATCTGTCCAAAACATTAGAATTAACAAGGTTTATTTAACGGATGGCGATGCTTTAACAGCGGCTCAAGACGTTAACCAAATTAATTATGACACCGCTGAACTTCGCGTTTCTTTGCAACGTTTTTTAGCTGGTGGAACTACACCTACTTTAACAACAGTAGGAAATTCTTCTAAAAAAGAAATAGTTTTAACAGGAACAGTTGTTACAACATCGTCTGGAGGCTTTAACACAAATCAAACGATTTGGCAAACAACTGATAAGTTATATAACTCAGGAGAATATAAACTAATCATTTTAAATAAAAAAACTGGTAAAGAATTTACTGCTCAAAATGTGATTATTGATAGTGTGAAACCAAATGCAAACAAACCTTTTATTTATCATCCAACCTTATATCCTTCACACGGTAATTATGTAACCACTGGCTCTTTTCCAACAGCACAAACAGGTTATATAGATTATTCTGTTTTAACAGGAACACAAAAAATTAGATTCACATCTATTGCAAATGCAAAACTATACGATGTTGTTTTGCGTTTTCATTATATTGACTCCTTATTAGCTGGTGGAACTAGTAATGGATATGTTGATTTTAAATTCGCCACTCAGAAATCGCCTACTCTTGAAGGTGCCGAACCTATGGAAGTAACATTTTCTGCTAACGATTTTTATGTAAATTTAGGCAGTCAAATGTCTAAAAAAACTTCCGTTAGTATAAAAAACAGACGTTCATTTTATCTAGAATATGTTATTAGAGCTGGAGCAGAATCTTTAAATACCTTTTTACAAGTAAACCAGCCTTCAAACACAATTGCCCAGGATAAACCTAATTATTCTAACATTAATGGTGGTGTAGGTATTTTTTCTACTAGTTCACGTTCTATCATTACTCACGACATGTGGAATGATTTTATTGATAAAATCGCTTGTCATCCAAGCACATACCCATATTTATTTTGTAAAAGTAATGGTGTGGTTGCTGCAGGACCTTGCCAATAAAATCTGACAAAATTCACGCTTTTAACCGCCTAAAATGACATATTTTAGGCGGTTTTTTATTGTTTGTGTCAGCATGTCATAAATGCAGAGTTTTTTTGGATTGGCACAAACATTGACTAAAGTACTGCGTAATTTAAAAAAATCGTAAACAATTAAAAACACATATATTATGGGAAAAATTATAGGAATAGATTTAGGTACAACCAACAGCTGCGTAGCAGTTATGGAAGGTAACGAAGCTGTTGTTATTGCAAATAACGAAGGAAAAAGAACGACACCATCAGTCGTAGCATTTGTTGAAGGTGGCGAGCGTAAAGTAGGAGATCCTGCTAAACGTCAAGCAATCACTAACCCAACAAAAACTATTTCTTCTATTAAACGTTTTATGGGCTCTTCGTTTGATGAATCAAGCAAAGAAATCCCACGTATGACTTACAAAGTAGTAAAAGGCGATAATGGCACTCCAAGAGTATCTATTGACGACAGAAACTACTCTGCACAAGAGATTTCGGCAATCATTTTACAAAAAATGAAAAAAACTGCTGAAGACTTTTTAGGTACAGAAGTTACAGAAGCTGTTATTACAGTGCCTGCATACTTTAACGATGCTCAACGTCAAGCTACTAAAGAAGCTGGTGAAATTGCTGGTTTAAAAGTAAAACGTATCATCAATGAGCCTACTGCTGCTGCATTAGCATACGGTATGGATAAAAAAGGAAAAGACATGAAAATTGTTGTGTTTGACTGCGGTGGTGGTACTCATGACGTTTCGGTTTTAGAATTAGGTGATGGTGTTTTTGAAGTAAAATCAACTGATGGTGATACTCACTTAGGTGGTGATGACTTTGATAACTTAATTATTGACTGGTTAGCTGACGAATTTAAAAAAGACGAAGGAATTGATTTACGTTTAGATCCAATGGCTTTACAACGTTTAAAAGAAGCTGCAGAGAAAGCTAAAATTGAATTATCAAGCACTACAACTTCTGAAATTAACTTGCCATATATTATGCCAGTTAACGGTATCCCTAAACATTTAGTGAAACAATTAACACGTGCAAAATTTGAACAATTAGCAGATAGCTTAATTAACAGAACAATTGAGCCATGTAAATCAGCTTTAAAAAATGCAGGTTTATCAACGTCTGATATTGATGAAATTATTTTAGTAGGTGGTTCAACTCGTATTCCTGCTATCCAAGCAGCGGTTGAAAAATTCTTCGGAAAAGCACCAAGCAAAGGAGTTAACCCTGATGAGGTTGTAGCTTTAGGAGCTGCTATCCAAGGTGGTGTATTAACAGGAGAAGTAAAAGACGTATTATTATTAGATGTAACACCTTTATCTTTAGGTATCGAAACTTACGGTGGAGTGTTCACTAAATTAATTGAATCTAATACGACTATTCCTTCTAAGAAAACAGAAACATTCTCAACAGCTAGCGATAACCAACCAAGTGTACAATTACATGTATTACAAGGTGAGCGTCCGATGGCTAAAGACAACAGAACAATTGGTCAGTTTAACTTAGATGGCATTATGCCAGCACCACGTGGTGTACCTCAAGTTGAAGTAACATTTGATATTGATGCTAATGGTATCTTATCTGTATCAGCTAAAGATAAAGCAACAGGTAAAGCACAAAACATTCGTATCGAGGCTTCTTCTGGATTAAGTAAGGAAGAAATTGAGAAAATGAAACGTGAAGCAGAGTTGAATGCTGATGCCGATAAAAAAGCAAAAGAAGAAGCAGAAAAAATCAATGCAGCTGACGGATTAATTTTCCAATCTGAAAAACAATTAAAAGATTACGGAGATAAAATTCCAGCAGAGAAAAAAGCAACGATTGAAACAGCATTAGCAAGTTTAAAAACAGCTCATGACTCAAGAGACTTAGCTGCTATCGACGCTGCTACAACATCTTTAAACGCTGCATGGGAAGCTGCTTCTCAAGAAATGTATGCTGCTATGAATGAGCAACAAGGTGGCGCTGCTAACCCAGGTGCTGGAACTGAAGGCGCTGCAAATGCAGAAGGCAATAAAGGCGAAAACGTAACTGATGTTGACTACGAAGAAGTAAAATAAGTTTTTTTAAGTTTAATAATTTAAATCCCCTTCAGAGAAATTTGAAGGGGATTTTTTTTATATTTGAGATAACACTCCGTTATATAAAACTCTTAACACTCTATAACAAAGCGCACCTTGCAATTCTCTCAAAACAAATTATCTTTGATAAGAATAAATTTAGCAAATGAAACCATTAGTAATCCTATTTATATTTTTAACCACTTCCAGCTTTTCAGTTCTGGCAAGCGATTCATTAAACATTATTAATAAAAAAGTGAGTTTTGGTTTTGCACCTAATGGTAATCGTACTGTAAATAGTGTGATTGTGCATTCTACTTTTAATAATTCGGGAGGAGAAAAATATGATATTGATTTAGTATTAAAACAATTTTCTACTTACGGCGTATCTGCTCATTATGTGATTGGACGCGATGGAAAAATATATCAATTAGTAGACGAAAAAGACAACTCTTACCATGCCGGCAAAAGTAGTTTACCTGATGGCACTACCAATGTAAACTCTTGTTCTATTGGCATTGAGTTAATGACTTCCTATACCGAAAGTCCAACAGAAGAACAAACTAAAGCCCTATTAAAGTTAATTAATGCTATAAAAAAACGTTATAGTATTAAGTATGTGCTTCGTCATAGCGACATTGCTCCTGTGCGCAAAACCGATCCTTGGAATTTTGATTGGGAAGCTTTTAAAAAGCGATTAGAAGAATCGGAAAAGTAATTTATTATCTGTTAAAAAATATACTATTAAAGCCCAAATAGAGAAAAAGAAGATACCTAAGTACAAATCATTCAAATGCTGTTTTAAATCTTTTTTAATAATGGCTCTATATAATATCCATATAATAAAAACTAAAAACAGTATTGGAATAGCAAAGGCTCTCATCATTTAAATTAATTCCATCTGATATAAATCCAAACCTTTAGCCCAGTGGTCTTTTTCGTAGGCTACTGTAGTAAAACCATACTTCTCAAAAAAATGATAGGTATGTTGGGTTGTTCCTAAAGCAATTTTAATTCCAGGGTAAATTTCTTTAGCTTGTTGTACACGAAACTTTAATAATTCTTTTCCGAAACCTGATTTATGATGTTTATTATCAACCATGCCCCAAGCCATAATTACATGTAATTCATTAGTGTAATTATCAGCTTGCTTAAGAGCTATACCTCCACAACCAACAATCTCCTCATTATTAAAAATTACCGAATAAGGCCCTCTTTCAATTACATCTCTTTCTAAAAAAGACATAAATAAAGGCAATTCTTCATCTGCAAAATACAAAGGCATATTGCTTTTAAACATATTGATCAAAGCATCTTTGTATTCTGGTAAATATGGCTTAATGGTTATCAATT
>Ga0066412_1000379_pt1 | contig 17323 bp, 18 predicted proteins | sample LakWasMet16_LOW5_2_FD_59499 | JGI IMG/M metagenome (GOLD analysis project Ga0066412, IMG submission 59499) | Freshwater sediment methanotrophic microbial communities from Lake Washington under simulated oxygen tension - Sediment Metagenome 16_LOW5 | ecosystem: Environmental > Aquatic >... | reverse complement strand
AATATTTCGGTAGAAACGGTTTCAAATCCCCAAACAGAAATAAACCGCGAAAACGTTAGCGGTAAGCTTTGACCACACCAATCGTAAGACATATAACAAACCAATATGAAGAATAATAAAGAGGAAGACAACGCAGACAAATACTTACATATCTTTTTCATAATTGCTGCCGTGCTTGTAGGTATTTCAATTGCATTTCCATTCATCGTAAACCATTTTTTTTCTGATTGGGCTAAAAGTGGAACATTTGGCGACACTTTCGGGGCTTTAAATGCACTTTTTTCAGGACTTGCATTTTCAGGCGTAATTGTGACAATATTAATCCAAAAGAGCGAATTGAAATTGCAACGAACTGAAATGCAAGAAACACGAAAAGAATTTTTGATTAACAGAACTACTAATTTAGTTTATAATCAACTTGACCGTTTTGAGAAATGCTTGAGTGAATTGACAATCACTCATAATGGAAAAACCTATAAAGGAAATGATGCTATTTCATTCCTAGACGATAATAAAGAAACGGTATATAAACCACTTGATAAGTCTGACGAAGATCATAAGGCAGAGATGAAAGCTGCTATCATAAAACTTCTACAACTTTACACCCCTAATAAATCAGAAATTGAAAAATTTGCCCATAACGCTTACAATTCTGTTGAAGTTTTGATGCGGCTTATTTATAAAACTGACCTCGAAGTTGACGAACTAAACGATATAAAAAATCTGTTCTTCGTTAATGTAGGTTTTGTAAGTATGGGTGTAATAGAGCGAATTTCTGATGTTGGCGGGAAAGAACTAAAGTATCTAGCCGTGGAAGACTATGATGGTAATGGCATTGATGTAGGTAATATGACTAGAACGAATATCTTTCTGAAGCCAATCAAAAAGTTTTATCACCAACGTTTGACAAAAGAGAACTTTGAAACACTAAAGGCTGAATGGGTAGAAAGTCAGCGTGGACTTGCTTAAAACAAAAACACCCAGACAGTAATTCCTTTGTATTAAATAAAAGCCAACCGCTAACAGTACCTAAAAAAAATGCTAGCATTAGTATAAGTTTTTTGCCTACAAGTTGTCGCTTCGCGAAAGTTTGTTATTTTTATGTAGGCAAAAAAGAGTACAGCATTTCGGCAACTAATAAACTTTTGTGGTGGCAGAAAACATTGTGTTTCAAAACCGCACTTCTTTTAGCTCCAAAACGTTACCAGTAATGCACCCAGAAATCTCCGTGGAAAATTATTTGGTTGACAAGAATGCTTTTTTCAGAACAATTTAGGACACAGAACAGGGTTTCATAGAAACAGTTTAGGGAAATAGCAACGGTTTTTAGTTTTTTATTTTCCTCCCCTTTTTGCGAGTTTGAAAAACCCGTTTTGGCTATCCCTAATTTAGCACATTTGTTTTTGCGATAACTCGGCAAAAACCAAATAAGCTAAATTCCTGCCCAAAACAAATAGGTGCGCTTTCAGCGCCACTTTGCGCATCTCGCGTCCGCTCGGTCAAAAGCGCTTTGCCACAGGCGTATGGCAATTTTATTAGAATTATAGTTCAACTATCACTTTTTTTTCATTAATTTATATTGCATAAAAGTAATTGATAAATAATGAAAAAGATATTCGTTTTACTTACACTTATATTTAGTATAGCGGCTTGTAACCAATCAACAGATAATACGGAAGAAGTATTAAAAAATCGTATTGATAGTTTGGAAGTAAAGATCTCCGAAACTTACAAACCTGGCTTTGGGGAATTTATGAGTAGCATACAAATTCATCATAATAAACTTTATTTTGCAGGTGAAAATAAAAATTGGGAATTAGCTAATTTTGAAGTGCAAGAGATTATGGAATCTTTAGAAGACATTTCTAAATATTGTAACGACAGAGAAGAATCAAAATCTATTCAAATGATACAACCTGCAATAGACGATATAAAAAATGCTATTTCTCAAAAAAATAATCAATTATTTACAAGCAGTTATATTGTATTAACAAACACCTGTAATAATTGTCATTACGCAACAAATCACGCTTTTAACGTTGTTAAAATCCCCGACTTACCTCCATTCAGCAATCAAAGCTTTATCCCAACAAAATGAGTCTATTTAAAAAAATAATACAAACTGATAATTCAAAAACAACAATATTGATTCGCTTAATGGTAGGCGCTGTTTTTCTTTCGGAAGGAATACAAAAATTTTTATTCGTGGATAAATTAGGTGCAGGGCGTTTTACAAAAATAGGATTACCAAACCCCGACTTTTTTGGATCCTTTGTTGGAAGCTTTGAAATTGTTTGTGGAACATTTATACTATTAGGGTTAGTAACGCGTTTTTCAGCTATTCCAACAACTATAATAATGATTGTAGCGATTATTGTCACTAAAGCAGATGTATTAACGAATGATGGTTTTTGGGAAATGCTGCATGGCAGCAGAACAGATTGGGCAATGTTACTAGGAAGTATTTATTTAATAATTAAGGGTGGCGGTAATTGGTCGTTTGATAAAAAAATATATAAAGTGTAAATGAATTATTTTTATTTGAAGTTTTCCGAGTACGATATTAGTATTTTACGTTTTATTCATCACAATCGAATAGTTCAATTAGATAGTTTTTTGTATTACACTTCATTTGCAACTACTTTTGTAAGTGTAATATTACTATTAATTATACTTTTTCAGTCCATTAATAAAAAATCATCTACACTCAGGCTTAAATTCTTTAAGTTTTTAACTGTATTAATAGTTTCTGGTATTGTTAGCCTAATTTTAAAGTATTCATTAATGAGAGAAAGACCATTTGCTAGTTATTCGGACATTGAAAAACTATCAGAAGCAGGTAATTCATCATTTCCTTCGGGGCATACAATTGAAGCGTTTGCCGTTGCATTTACAATTTCAATTCTATTTCCACATTTAAAATACATCCTTCCTGTTTTTTCGTGGGCGTTATTAATCGCATATTCAAGAATGGCGTTAGGTGTCCATTATCCTTTTGATGTTTTGGCGGGAATTATTACAGGATTGTGCGTATGTTATATTACTTTAAAATTATTTAGTTCACAATTATGGCAGAAAAAGACGAACTAAAAGAAGTTGCTAAGTTATTTTCTAAACTTGGGGTAATTGCCTTTGGTGGCCCTGCTGCTCATATTGCTATGATGCAAAACGAAGTCGTTAACAAACGCAAGTGGATGAGCGAACAACATTTTTTAGATTTAATTGGAGCAACAAATTTAATTCCGGGTCCAAATAGTACCGAAATGGCAATTCATATAGGTCGCGAAAGAGCCGGTATAAAAGGATTAATCGTTGCAGGCATATGTTTCATTTTTCCTGCCGTTATTATCACAGGTATTTTTGCATGGCTATATAAACAGTATGGGCAACTACCACAAGTACAGCCGTTCATTTATGGCATTAAACCTGCCATTATAGCCATTATTATTGCGGCAGTTTACCCACTTGCAAAAAAAGCATTAAAAACAATTGAGTTGTGGTTTTTAGGGATAGCATCTTTAGTTTTAAGTTTAATAGGTTATAATGAAATTATAATCATGTTTGGTGCAGGATTTATAGCTTTATTACTTACTTATATTCGCAGTAACAAATCAAATACAACTGTAAAAAGTGTGATGCCATTTGCTTTTTTACAAATCACTAAACCAATACTGATTTCTGTAACTAACGCAAATCTATTTTTAATCTTTTTAAAAATTGGAGCTATACTTTATGGTAGTGGATATGTTTTATTCGCTTTTTTAGATAGTGAATTAGTAACCACAGGTATTTTATCTAGGCAACAGTTAATTGATGCTATTGCCGTTGGGCAGTTTACCCCTGGCCCAGTTTTTTCTTCTGTAACATTTATTGGTTATCAGATTAATGGATTAGGCGGTGCTGTAGTTTCAACTATTGGTATATTTCTACCTTCTTTTATTTTTGTTGCACTTCTTAATCCGCTCGTTAAAAAAATGAGGGATTCAATATTATTTTCTTCTTTTTTAGATGCAGTAAATGTTGCTTCGGTAGCAATTATTATGGCCGTATGCTATCAAATGGGTAATGATAGCATAACGGATTGGAAAACAATATTGATTGCTTCTACAAGCTTTATTGTTGTGTTTGTATTTAAAAAGATTAATAGTGCATTAATTGTATTAGGAGGTTCTTTCGTAGGTTACTTATTAGCATTAGTGTAAATTAGTGCAATTTTAGTATTAAGTTATAACTATCAACGTGATTTCACTTTTCAAGTTTTTCAAAAAATATAACTCTCTTTCAAAAGAAGCGGAAAAAGCTATATACAGGTTAGAATTATAATTTTCCCAGCACATTAAACTAGTTTTGACGACTAAATTATAAATATTATATTCACCGAACATAATGAAGCGTTTAGTTTTTACAAAATATTCATCTGCCGTTACTCCACCTTGATTTAAGGAGTTAACCCTATTTTTTCCTATCAAACATACTACGAAATTTATTTTCGCAGTCATCTAATTATTTAATAAAAACATCATGAAATACTATTTGAATTTATTTGACCTTAAACAAAAAGTTGATTATAAAAATGAAATTTTATCAGGATTAACCGTTGCATTAGCATTAGTACCCGAAGCTATTGCCTTTGCTTTAATAGCAGGGCTATCTCCATTAACTGGTTTATATGCTGCCTTTTCAATTGGATTAATCACTTCTATATTTGGAGGACGACCAGGGATGATTTCGGGAGCAACTGGTGCAGTGGCTGTTGTTATCGTTACATTAGCAAAATCGCATGGTGTTGAATATATTTTTGCAACTGTTATTTTAGCAGGTGTTATACAAATGCTTGCAGGTTTTTTTAAACTTGGGAAATTTATTCGCCTTGTTCCGCATCCAGTAATGTTTGGTTTTGTGAATGGTTTAGCTATTGTGATTTTTATGTCGCAATTAGATCAATTTAAAATGCCCGATGCAACTGGTGTTTTAAGCTGGATGACAGGCAACACCTTGTTGCTTATGCTTGGTTTAGTTGCTTTAACGATGTTTATTATTTGGGGTTTACCAAAATTAACTAAAGTAATTCCATCTTCATTAACTGCCATTATTGTTGTATCGGCTATAGTAATTGGATTTAATATTGATACTAAAACAGTTGGTGATATTGCTTCTGTTAAAGGTGGTTTTCCTCCTTTTCATATTCCTAATTTACCTTTTGATTTAGAAACTTTAAAAATCATTTTTCCTTATGCTTTAATAGTTGCAGGAGTGGGCTTAATTGAAAGTTTATTAACGCTTAATTTAATAGATGAAATAACAGAAACACGAGGCAGAGGAAATAAAGAAGCTGTTGCACAAGGCGCTGCGAATATTGTTACAGGATTGTTTTCGGGAATGGGTGGTTGCGCTATGATTGGACAAAGTTTAATTAATATCTCATCGGGTGCAAGAGCTCGTTTATCGGGGATTGTTGCATCGGTAATGCTTTTAGTATTTATTATGTTTGGTGCGAGTATTATTGAGCGATTACCAATGGCTGCTTTAACTGGGGTAATGATTATGGTATCAATCGGCACGTTTGAATGGTCAAGTTTAAACACCTTTAATAAAATGCCTAATTCAGATATTTTAGTAATGGTATTAGTTACTTTAGTAACTGTGTTTTTACACAACTTAGCTTTAGCTGTTTTAATAGGCGTAATTATATCTGCTTTAGTATTTGCATGGGAAAATGCAAAGCGTATTAGAGCAAGAAAATTTGTAGATGAAAAAGGCATTAAGCATTATGAAATATTTGGACCATTATTTTTTGGTTCTATTTCTGCATTTAATGAAAAATTTGATGTATTAAATGACCCCACAGAAGTTATTATCGATTTTGCTGATAGTAAAGTAGTGGATATGTCGGGCATAGAAGCTTTAAATAAATTAACAGAACGCTATTTAAAAGTTGGTAAGACATTACATTTAAAACATTTAAGTGCTGATTGCAGAACACTTTTGAAAAATGCAGATAAAATTATTGATGTTAATATTTTAGAAGACCCAAGTTATAAAGTCGTTATTGACGGAGAATAGTTGTTTTATTTATCTTTAGATTTTATGTTAGAGTTTTTCGCCATCATTATTACAATATCTGCTGTTTTTGGTTACATCAATCATAAATGGTTAAAACTACCTACCACAATTGGCGTAATGCTAATAAGTGTTGTATTGGGTATTGCTTTAAAAATTATTGAAACCATCAATCCTACTTATATTTCTCCATTAAGAGATTTTTTAACTGGTTTTGATTTTAGTGCATTTGTACTTGATTTTATTTTGTGTTTTTTATTATTTGCAGGAGCATTACATGTAAAAATAGGACAATTAAAAGGTGCAAAAGCAACTGTGTTTTCTTATGCAACTTTAGGTGTTTTAATATCTACTTTATTAATTGGGTTGGTAACTTATGTAGTTATTGGTTGGTTTGGTATTAATCTTGATTTGATTTCATGTTTTCTATTTGGTGCTTTAATCTCACCTACCGACCCTATTGCTGTTATTGGCATTCTATCTAAATACAAAATTCCTCAAAAATTAAAAACTGAAATTATAGGAGAATCTTTATTTAATGATGGTGTTGGGGTAGTAATATTTGCTGTTATTTATTCAATTATCTTGGGAGGTAAAGAAGCATTTACCTTTGGAAATATATTTGAAATTTTTGCAGTAGAAGTAATTGGTGGCGTTGGTATTGGTTTATTAATTGGTTATCTCGGTTATTTTTTAATGAAATCAATAGATCATTATCAAACCGAAATTTTAATTACGCTAGCTGTTGTTACTGGTGGCTATACAATAGCATCACATTTTCATGCATCGGGACCTTTGGCAATGGTTGTAGCTGGTTTAATTATTGGAAATAAAGGAAAAGAATTTGCGATGTCGGACACAACAGCGGAATATGTAGATAAATTTTGGGAGTTAATTGATGAAATTTGTAATACTATTTTGTTTGTATTAATGGGATTAGAAATATTTTTAGTGTCTTATGACACAAACTATATTTTAATAGGCACTATACTCATTATTGTTGCGTTAGTTGGCAGATATATTTCATTGTTGCCTGCATTCTTTTTATTTAATAGAAACGAAACAAGAAAGAGCTTGAATTTAGCGGTACTTACTTGGGGAGGATTAAGAGGTGGGATATCAATTGCTTTAGCATTATCGCTAACCAATAAAATTGAAGGTAGTAGTTTGTTTATTGTTAGTACTTACTGTATTGTACTATTTTCGATTTTGGTTCAAGGATTGAGTATTAAAAAATTACTATCTAGATATTGAAATAAAAAGGGAGAAACAAATTGGTTCTCCCTCTCTTAATTTAACTATGCGCAAGCTTCAGCACATTTTTTACAAGCTTCGGCGCATTCCTTGCAACTTTCATGGTGTGCAGCATGTTTAGCACATTCTTCTGAACATGCTTTACAAACTTTAGCGCATAATGCACATAATTCTTTTGAAAACTGAGAACCTCTGGCTACAATTCTTGCGCATAAAGCACAAATATCTGCACAATCTCGGCATAATGCCGCACATTCCTTGCGACCATCATTAATACAACTTGTTAAACATGTTTCACAAGTTACAACGCACGCTAAACAAGCGTCAATACATTTTTGGTTTTTCATATCTTTTAGATTTAGTCAGTTAATATATTTTTACATAACAAAGTTGTGGCTATTATCGCTAGAATGTATTACACAGTTTTGTCTACGTTTTGTAAGATTCACACTTTTCAAATTTATTATTAACAAAATTTTTGGTTATTTTGCCGTTCCCCATGAGGTCGGGCTATTCGCTTTTATCTTTTTATTCTTCCACACATTCCTTTCAATAAAAAGGATAACCGCTTCTATCCCTAACGGATAAAACTTTACCACTTATTCTCAAAATCAAGCCACTTACAAAGTGGCTTTTTTGTTTTAACAAAACTTTAGAAAAGCGATGTACTGTTTGGCATAATCCTTCGTTATAACCCAACAATAAACAAAAATAATATGCCACCTAAAATATGATAATCATCCGAACTCTTTCTCTTCCTTGCTCGTTTTCTTAAAGTAAAGCAGAACATCGAAATAATAATTAAACAATTTAATACTTAATAAAATGTCAAACTATTTCGAAACAGGACACGCTAAAAATGTAGCAAACCTGTTAAAATTAAACCAACTGATTGCCACTTTTGGTACAACTTATAACCCAAGTAATAACGCAATCAAAACAACAGGCTTAGCAACTCTATACACAAATGCAAATGCTAAGCTAACCGCAGTAAACAGTTCTTTCACATCTTGGAAAAATGCAACCAACTCAAGAGAATTAGCTTTTGATCCTTTGGCTAAATTATCAACTCAAATCCTAGGTGCTTTGCAAAGTTTAGGTTTACCACAACAAACTATTGATGACTTTGAATCGCAAGTAAAGAAGTTCCGTAGTTCAGGTTCTAAATTAACTAAAGCAGATTCAGGAATCGTTGAAACTACACCCGAAGCAAAATTGCCAACAGACCCAGTTGAAACAATCGAAACAAAAACAATATCAACATCACAACAAAGTTTCGATAACAAGTTACAACACTTAGAAAAAATGATAATGATATTGCAAAGCGTTCCTTCTTATAATCCAAACGAAGTACCTTACAAAGTAGCCTCATTACAAACGCAGTTAACAAACTTAATCGCTTTAAATAATGCAGCTAATACAAGTTACGCAAACGTAAAAGCCGCTCGTATAGATAGAAATACCTTCTTCTATGCAAAAACAACAGGGCTTTTGGATATAGTAAAAAATGCTAAAGCATATATCAAAAGTGTTTACGGTGCATCAAGTCCTCAATACAGAGCCGCAAACGACATTAAGTTTGTTAGAGTAATTTCCAAGTAATCTTTTAATCCTTCCTTTAAAAACCCAACCTAACAAGTTGGGTTTTTTATTGCCAAATATTTTGACCTGAAAATTGTTTACACAGTTGTGTGGACATTTCCTTTAGTTCAAACAACTTTTTGTTTTTACCGACCAGTATTTTGTTAAACTCGTTCACTTTTGTTAAAACCTTTAACAATGCGGAATTTCTGTCAGACTGTAAAAGCTTTTCTTGCTACTGCAAACTGTTTTCTCGCAACAACAAATCGTTTTCTCGTAGCTGCAAATGCTTTTCTTGCTACTGTGAAAGATTTTCTTGTCGCTGCAAACTGTTTTCTTGCTGTCGATTTTTCAATAATTCAACATTTCTACAATTTACTTCAACCTGTTATGAATTTATGTCAGACTGTGAAAGGTTTTCTTGCTACTACAAATCGTTTTCTCGCTACTGTGAAAAGTTTTCTTGTAACTGCAAATCCTTTTCTTGTCGCTGTGACAAATTCAGACCACTAAGCCGCCACAATTTTATGACCTGTGTGCATAGACCTAAGTGTTTAGACCTGTGTGTAATCTCCCCTACATTTTGCAAGCACATTTGGTCGCTTCTTTTTAAAGGAAGTAATTTATTTCTTGCGCCAAATAAGCTTGCAAAATGGCTCACGCTCCTCACAAAACGTAATTAGAACTGGCGGTTTTCCAAACCGCTTTCCCTATCCCGCAATAAAAAACTAAAAACTGTGTTCCAAAAAAAGCATTCGGCAACCAACTAACCGCATAGACACGTTACTGCTTAGTTCGGCGGACACGTACCTGTGTGTAAACTGTGTAGGGTGCACTTCTGGTAACACACGCTTTATTCAATTTGGGCGGAAGTATAAGGCATTTGCAAACAAGGTCGCTTCGCGAAAGACAGTTATTTATGCTTTGCAAATGGCTAAAAAACATTTAGCTTTGTTAATAGCATTTCGGTAGACAGTGTTTCAAATCCCAAACTGAAATAAAGCGCGAAAACGTTAGGTGCAAGCTATATAGAAATGAAAACAATACTTTTAATCATAATCATAATATCTTCTTCTTGTTCATTTGGACAAAGTAAGACTTGTGCTAAATTTATAAAGGGGTTGGACAAGGAACATAAAGCATTGTTGGACACAATGAGTGTATACAAATACGTGGACAGCGACTGTATTGGTTTTTCAGGATGTATACAGACAGATCTATATAAATTATTTCTTAAAATGCAGGAGAAATTCAAAACTGAGGAATTAGTTTATTTAACAGACCACAAAAGTACAACTGTTAGAGTATATGCGTTTTGGGCTTTATGTAAAAAGAAATATCCTGATTTTCAAACAATATTAAATAAACACATAAAAGATAAAACAATGTTTCTCGAAAATGACACTGACACAGGGTTATGGTTAAAAGTAAATGAATTTTACCTTTCTCTTGTAGACCCAAAAGCAACTGTTTACGACGACTGTATTAAACTTACTGATGCTGAATGTGAAACATATAAAAGCAAATTGAAATAGCCAGCACCTAACACGCCCTACTTCGTAGTTCAAACAAAAAGCATCCGCTAATTAGTCAATGCTTTTTTAAGATTATTAGTTAAATAACATTTCCCTTCCGCTACTTCAGCAAGTTTGCAAATGGCTATATAAAGCTTTAGCTTTGTTTGTCATATGTCGCCAAGCTTTCTGGAGCCTGATATATAACCCAACCTAAAAATTAGTGGCAAACTGTCCGTATTTAGGCTCAATTAAACAAACATTAAAATGGTAACAATCGATAATTATTTAGACAGTCATTACATTCACCGAAGTAATTGGTTAAGAGCTGCTGTTTTGGGAGCAAATGATGGAATCATATCTGTTTCAAGTCTTGCTATAGGAGTTGCAGCGGCAAGTTCAACAAGAGAACCTATTGTTTTAGCAACCGTAGCTGGATTAGTAGCTGGTGCTTTATCTATGGCTGCTGGCGAATATGTTTCTGTTAGTTCTCAAACCGACACAGAAAAAGCTGACATTGAAAGAGAAATACAAGAGCTTAGAGATATGCCAGAAGAAGAGCTGAATATATTAGCCCAAATTTATGAGAAGAGAGGTTTGAAAAAAGAAACTGCCATGCAAGTAGCCATTGAATTGACCGAGAAAGACGCATTAGCCGCTCACATTAGAGATGAACTTGGTATAAATGAGATAAGTCAAGCTAACCCAATACAAGCTGCTTTAGCTTCAGGAACTGCATTTACTGTGGGGGGCTTATTACCTTTAATGGCAATACTATTTGCTCCAGTAAAAGGAATGGAATATTGGTTGTATGGTTTTACAACTATTTTTTTAATTATTCTGGGAACCATCGCTGCAAAAACGGGTGGTTCAAGTATCCAAAAAGCTATTGTACGTATTACTATTTGGGGTACACTTGCCATGGGTTTATCTGCATTTGTAGGTTACTTATTTGGAGTGAGAGTATAATTTTAACATGGTGTATTAAACCAAAAATAAGACTGAGTTCAATAATTAAAATTGCCATTCTGTTATATTTTGTAATACACCATCTTATTCATTCAAACAAAAAAGCATCCACTAATGAGTGAATGCTTTTTTTAATATCTGTTGTTTTGTACTAGAACTTCGCTCTAATCTTACGAACTTTACCTCTTCTATGTTTACCAAAGAAATGGCCGTAGCGTCCTCTGTAGAAACTTGATTTTCCTCTTAATACATAACTGTAACTTAAACTCATTGTCATGTATGCATCTTTGTGTGTTTTATCTCCACGTTTTTGTCCCCAATCATGTGATTGATATAGTCCTGCATTTTCGTCAGTAATAGTAACTCCTAATTCAGGAGTTCTTAATGATAAATTTGGATCGCCGGATACACTTGGATCATCTGGGTAATTCCCACTAATATCATCTAAGTAATCAGTAAATGTAGTTCTGTAATTTAACTCATAACCAATGCGGTGTTTTTTGTGAAATGTAAAGTAAAAACCAATACCAGCCGGAATATTAATTCCTATTGGAGAATAAGAAACGCCTTCTGTGTGCAAAGGGCGTAAAGCAACTCCGCCATCTAATGTTTTCGGGTTTGAATAATAAGCTCCAACACCTGCAAAGAAATAAGCTCTGAATCCATTTCTGTATCTATAAGTATTTCCTAAATCATTATCCTCAAAAAAGAAAACCTGGCCTGTAACTGCCAAATCAAACATATCGTTTTTAAAATTTAAGTTACGAGCATTACGTGCTGGATTTGAAGATAATTTATCATCACCTTCAATTCGTAGATAATCTAAAGCCAATTTAACTGAAACTTTTGGATGAACTTTATAACGTGCAAATCCACCAACATTCCAACGGGTTTTAGCCATTTTCATATCAGCAACGAAATCTCTACGTGTTTTTTCTTTACCACCAATATCTCCTAAATAGTTAGAAACACCAAGGGAAAAACCATAATCCCAAAGCCATTGAGCCTTAGTAATTGTGGTAGTGAATAAAATTAAACAAATAATAAATGCTTTTTTCATTGATATAATTCGGTATTAAGTATACAAAAATAAGAAAATCTTTAACTTTACACCAAAAATAATACCATTATGGACACAATTAAGCAATTATTTAACATAAAATACCCCATTGTGCAGGGCGGAATGATTTGGTGCAGTGGTTGGGAACTAGCATCAGCCGTATCAAATGCTGGTGGATTGGGGCTAATTGGGTCAGGTTCTATGTATCCTGAAATTTTAAGAGAGCAAATAAAAAAATGTAAACAAGCTACTAACAATCCGTTTGGGGTTAACGTTCCGTTATTATACCCAAACATTGAAGACCATATAAAAATCATCATTGAAGAAGGGGTGGAAATTGTATTTACTTCGGCGGGAAATCCAAAAACCTGGACAAATCATCTAAAACAACACGGCATTACCGTAGTGCATGTAGTTTCGAATGTGAAATTTGCTACTAAATGCCAAGAGGCAGGTGTTGATGCTATTGTTGCCGAAGGATTTGAAGCTGGAGGGCATAATGGACGAGAAGAAACCACAACTTTGGTATTGATACCGCAAGTAAAAAATGCGATCACCATTCCATTAATAGCCGCGGGAGGTATTGGATCAGGCAAAGCAATGGTTGCAGCCTTTGCTTTGGGAGCTCAAGGAGTGCAAATTGGTAGCCGATTTGTAACTACTCAAGAATCATCAGCTCATATTAATTTTAAAAATGCGATTGTTGAAGCAAAAGAAGGTGATACTCAACTATCTTTAAAACAATTAACGCCAGTTAGATTACTTAAAAATCCATTTTTTGAAAAAGTGAACGAACTAGAAAAAAAAGGAGTAAGTGCTGAAGAATTAGCAGCGTTACTAGGAAAAGGGCGTGCTAAAAAAGGTATGTTTGAAGGTGATTTGATAGAAGGTGAATTAGAAATTGGTCAAGTATCATGTAGTATTGATAAAATTCAAACCGTAAAAGAAGTGATTGATGAAATTATAACGGAATATAATTCGGTTATAAAAACCATGGAAAATAGTTTGTTATAATTTGATTAAATAAAAATGATTTAATTCTGTTGTATCTCCCCTACTCATTTCTATTCCTATAGTTTTTGGATATAACTCATTCACATGTTGTTTAGCTAATAATACAAAATTGGCGTGCTGTAACACTTGCCTATAATTTTTTTGACTTAAAAAATAGGCATCTCTCTTTGCCAACAAATTAATAATAAATGGTTTTCCAAAAGCTATATTTTCGCTTGGCGTAACAATTGTTTTTATTTTCTCAAAATCTTGTAATACTGATGTTTCATAAGGGCCAATGCTTGTATCTATATGTTTCATTGACAACCAAATTGTTTTTGTATTACTTAAAAATACAATGCTTAAACAGATAACAATACATGTATTTTGATACTTCAAGTTTATTTTTTCAAATCCTAATTTTAATCCAACGATTATAAAATAAAACAACAATGGAACTATTGGAATTAAATACTTAATCGTATCTGCATTGTAGGGATAAAAAAATAAAAATAAAAAATATGAAATAAAACTAAAATGAAGTATGTTTCTCTTTTTAAGCAACGAAAAAATAAATCCAATCAAGAAAAAAGTAAACACAAATACTGTGATGATTGAATTAATCCAATACGGAATCTCTTGTTCGAAAAACAACGTTAAATAACGCGAATAAATACTCACATTTTCGGAAATCGTATTAAAATGATAATCATTAGCTACAATTGAACTATACAACTTTAACTCTTGATTTTGAATAGAACTTAATAAACATGTATTGATAAGAATAATAATACTCGAGAAAATTAATACACAAATAACCACTTCTTTAACTTTTTGTTTTGTGGTTTTATCTTGATTAAACATTAAAAATAAAACATAAGCCAATACTAAAGAAAGCCCTACAAACCTCACAGAAATCAAAAGTCCCAACAATATAGGAATTACATATCTTGGCCATTTTTTAGACAAAGTTGTTAAATACAAAACTCCATAAAACAATGCCATAAAAACAAATTCAGGAACAACTTCCGATTTTAACCTCAAAAACAAGAAATTATAAAATACCGCTAGAGTTGTAACGAAACTAATTGCTAATGAAAAATGTGAAGTGAGGAATAAAAAAAAACACAAGGCAGCAACAATATAGGTGATTGATATCACATCCACATAATTTTGAATATGCAATGTTGGCGTAGCAACACTTAATATCACAGAAAAAAACACGCTTCGTTTTTGACTGCTGTATTCTTCAATATTTAATACTTGCTTGTATGACTCGGTAGATGAATGTATGTGTTGAGACTGATAAATATACTGAGCAAAATCATCGCCCCAATCGGGATATTTTTGAGAATGAATAAAAAAAGTTGGAACTAAAACAAGAATGAGTAATAACACACACAGTATTTGGCGCGTAAAAATTATATTAGAAAAATAATTTCTCATTATAATTTTTTAAGTTTTTGAATTGCTTTAATGGTATTTTTTACTCGACTTCTAATACCTGGACCTTCTTCAGTTTCGCTTAAATGATTTAAAACAATTAATAATTCATTTAATAATTCGGGATATGGTTTTGAAATATTAAAAACAACCGTGATAGCAAATGCTCTAACAGCAATAGCTTCAGAAGGATTTTTTATATATTCAAAACATTTATCTAGCATAAATGATTCTGTTTTTTTAGGAACAGAATGTATTTGAAATAGCCGCAACGTATTTCTAATAACGCCATTATGCAGATTTTTTTGTTTAAGATTATTAATCAACTTTAGATGAAATGGCTTTGTGCGGCTGTAATCAATATCACTACAATGCCCAAAAACCCACATTGCTCTACTACTTAATAAATGATCTTTTTCAAATGCTAATGAAACCAATTCTGAAATCTGATTACTATTAATGATTTTCTGAGCCAAAGCAGGCGCTTTAAACTCCCTAATATCTGGCAATAAAGCATCTTTAATATTAAATGGACTAGATTCCATGAAAAAATAATAATAAAATAATGTATAGTATGTTTATAAGATAAAAAGCAATAAAAAATAAATATAAGTAAATTTTAAAATAGCTTTGTGTTTTATCAAATTATATGTAAACTCGTGCTAATTTACAGAATATTTATGAGTAGCTCATTGCCCGATATAGAGACTAAAACACTTGAAGAAATTACACAACTTCAAGACAAGAAATTAGTTAATCTATTGTCTTATGTTAATACTCATTCCAAATTTTATCAATCACGTTTTAAGGAAAATCAAATTGATATTTCTAGTATCAAAACTATAAACGATTTACAGAAAATTCCTGTCACTAGTAAAGATGATTTATACCATCACAATCAAGATTTTATATGTGTCTCTCCTGAAAAAATAATTGATTACGTTACAACAAGTGGCACATTAGGCGATCCATTAACATTTGTATTAACAGATAAAGATTTAGAGAGGCTTGCTTACAACGAACATATTTCGTTAGCATGTGCCGGAGGAACAAAAAACGACATCTATCAATTAATGACTACTATTGATAGACGTTTTATGGCTGGCATGGCTTATTTTTTGGGATTGAAACAAATGGGAGCTGGTGTTGTGAGGGTTGGGAACGGGATGCCAGAATTTCAATGGGATACCATTAAACGATTAAAACCAACTATTGCTATTGCTGTTCCATCATTTTTATTAAAGCTCATTGAGTTTGCTGAACAAAATAACATCGACTACAAAAACTGTAGTATCAAAAAAGTGGTTTGCATTGGTGAGCCAATTCGTAACGAAGATTTTTCTTATAATACGTTAGGAAAACGAATAACAGATAAATGGCCGTTAGAGTTATATAGTACATATGCTTCTACAGAAATGGGAGCTGCCTTTACAGAGTGTAAAGAAGGAAGGGGAGGACATCATCATCCCGAATTATTAATAGTTGAATTCTTAGATGATAACAACCAACCAGTTGCAAAAGGTGAAGCAGGAGAATTAACGGTGACGACTTTAGATGTGGAAGGAATGCCATTGATACGTTTTAAAACTGGAGATATTTGCAAAGCCCATTATGAACCATGTAGCTGCGGAAGAACAACTCTGAGAGTAAGTCCTATTTTAGGCCGCAAACAACAAATGATAAAATTTAAAGGCACTAGTTTATATCCACCTGCGCTTTATGATATTTTAAATACAATACCGTACATTAAAAATTATATTGTTGAAGTTTATACTAATGATATTGGAACAGATGAAATAGTGATTAATATTGGAGCTATAAATCCGCCAGATAATTTTGACAAAGAATTAAAAAATCATTTCAGAGCAAAATTAAGGGTTGCCCCTACTATTGTTTTAAATACACCTGAAAATATCAGTAAAAAACAATTACCCGAAATGAGTAGAAAACCAATTACCTTTATTGACAAAAGAGCAAAATAAATAAGTTTTATACAACCACTATTGTTGCACAAAAACAGCACTTACTAATGAAATTATATAAATCGGAACCAGCCAAAACAATTAGTGATTTTGCCAAAGACTTTAACTTTGAAACGTTAAGACCTTATTATGATAGTGAAGCTCCAGAAGTAATGGAGCGCATGAGTCAGTATGATGCCTATTTTGAAATTATGGCTTATTTATGGCCCGAGATGAGCAAAGAAGTCGTAATTCAAAAAGCATTACATACAAATTCTCCTTACGATTTTCAAACTGGGTACATGAGTGAGGGTATTTGGAAAATTATAAAATCTACATCTACTGGCTTAACCTGGAGTGGTCTTGAAAATTTAGACAGAAACAAAGCAAACTTATATATAGCCAATCATCGTGATATTTTATTAGACAGTGCTATTCTTCAAATTATATTAGACAAAGAAGATTTTGAAACATCCGAAATCACTTTT
>Ga0066412_1000375_pt1 | contig 17434 bp, 14 predicted proteins | sample LakWasMet16_LOW5_2_FD_59499 | JGI IMG/M metagenome (GOLD analysis project Ga0066412, IMG submission 59499) | Freshwater sediment methanotrophic microbial communities from Lake Washington under simulated oxygen tension - Sediment Metagenome 16_LOW5 | ecosystem: Environmental > Aquatic >... | reverse complement strand
GAAGGGCGACGTGCTCCGCTACATCGACCTCCTCCAGCGCGTCGACGTGGTCATCAAGCACGGCAAGCGGGTGAAGTGACCGGATCTTTTTAAAGTAGACGCCTTAGCGTTTCGATCTCCCCCGACTTCGCCGGATCACCGGCGAGGTTTTTCATTTCCAGCGGATCCTTCTGCAGGTCGAAATAAAGCCACGGCGTCCCATCTTCATTGAGCACGAGTTTGTGCTGCGCCGAGCGGAAGCCCCGCCAAGCCACCGGACACTGCTGCGCGATCTCCGTCGCCGCCGGCATCGAGATGAGCGCGCTGTCCCGCTTGTTGTGCCACACCCGTCCCTCCGACCAGGCCACCGCCATGTGCGGCAGATCGACCAAACTCACGGCACTATCATCTTTTTTGTTTGGCCTTTGGCTTTTGGCGTTTGGACCCTTGCCAGCGGGATATCGCACCAGCAACGGAACCCGTATGCTCTCCTCATACGGCCACGCCTTCCGAAACAATCCGTGGGATCCATGCATATCCCCATGCACCGAGGTAAACACGATGATCGTCTCGGACAGGTCGACCTCGGTCAGCAATTTGCCGATGGCCCGGTCCGTCGCCTCGATGTGGGCGTAATATCCCGCCATCTCCTCCCGCGTCTGTTTTTCGATATCCGCGCCGACCGGCACATTTCCCCGCAGTTTTAATTCCCCGGGTTTCACCTCCGCCACATGCGGCGCCGGCGCATGATAAGGCGGATGCGGTGCCTCGAGGCTCAGCACGCAGAATGTCGGCTGAGAATGCGGCGTTTTCAGCCACTCCGCGGCCCGCTGCACCAACACTTCCGCCTGGTAACCCTTGAAATGCTTCGGTTGCGGCAGCCGCGTGCCATGCAACCAGGGATCATTGAGTAGAAAGCCGCTTTCAAAACCCTCCCACATTTCAAAGCCCCCGCGCCGCGCCGGCGGCACGATCATCTTCGCATGCGCCTCGCCGACAAACGGCGCCGAGCGATCCCGCTCCGCCAGATGCCACTTCCCGAACCAAGCCGTCGAATACCCGCGGTCCTTCAGCGCATGGGCCACGGTCCGGGCCTCGTTCGGCAGCGCATCCCAATATCCCTTCACTCCATTCTCCGGACAAAGCTTGCCCGTCAGCAGCGCCGCCCGCGCCTGCGGCCCGAGCGGATGCGGCGTGACGGCCTGCGTATAATTGACCGCCTCGCTCGCCAGCCCGTCCAGCCAAGGTGTGCGGGCATTAACGTCCCCCGCATACCCGGCCGCCTGCCCACGCCATTGGGTGGTAACGATCCAAAGTATGTTCGGCTGACTCACGTCCTGAGAGGGTGAGTCTTTTGCCAGAATCCGGCAAACCCGATAAATCGGCCGCAATTGCGTCAGCCCTTGAGCCTCAACGATATTTCTGCTGCCCTGCTGCAGCGGACCTGCGATTGTGAGGTTTATCCTGTAACTGAAGAATACTGCACTGTTGGGCCAAAAACATGACATCCAAGCGATCCCTCACGGGTGGAGCCAGATTGGACATGCTCAATGCCACGTGGCCATTCGCCAAGCTCTGTGCGAGCAAGGAGTGGATTGTTCTAAAGGTTACCTTCATTGGCGAATACACTTTCCATGCATCACAGATCGTGGCTGTGGAGAAATACACCTTCATCCCTTTTCTCGGCTGGGGTATCCGGATCCATCACCGGGCGGGTAACTATCCGAAGAAGATTATTTTTTGGTTTCTTGGATTTCCATCAACTGTCTTGGGGTTTCTGCGAGAAGAAGGATTTCCAGAAGAGAAATTAGGGCCCACCCATCCGCCACTACCTGCGGCCCCAAGTGGCAGTGCCCCATCCTGAACGTTCTTCGCAAGTTTTCGTCACTCCAACATCAACCAAGGAAGAATATGATCCGCGTAAGTGTTCTCTACCCCCACACAGCAGGTGCACGTTTTGATTGGGCCTATTATCTTGGCAGTCACATGCCGCTGGTTGCCCGGAGGTTTGGCGCAGCCGCGAGGACGACCACCATTGAGCAAGGTATCGGCGGGGGCGCGCCGGATGCGCCGGCGCCTTATGTTGCGATCGCCAGCTTCACCTTCGATTCGGTGCCTGCGTTTCAGGCGGCATTCGCTCCCCATGCGCAGGAACTCATGGCCGACATCCCCAACTACACCTCGATCCAGCCCGTGATCCAAATCAGCGAGCTAAAGAGCGGCGCGTAACGGACGGGGGACCTGGCGAATATCGCGGTTAACCGCGTCGTTAATCCGGGTTGAATTTACCCCGGTGCGCGGCCACTTTCCGGCCATGCGCATCCGTGTCATCGCCACCGGCGGCACCATCGACAAGGTCTACTTCGACGCCGCCAGCACCTACGAGGTCGGAGAACCCCAGGTCGGCCCCGTCTTCCGCGAGTCCAACGTCACCTTCGACTTCGTCGTCGAGTCCGTCCTCCAGAAGGACAGCCTCGCCATGACCGACGAGGACCGCGCCCTCATCCGCACCCGCGTCGAGGCCTCGCCGGAAAACCTCATCCTCATCACCCACGGCACCGACACCATGACGGCCACGGCCGCCAAGCTCGAGGGCCTGAAGGACAAGGTCATCGTCTTCACCGGTTCGATGCAGCCCGCCCGCTTCCGCAACAGCGACGCCGTTTTCAATCTCGGCTGCGCCGTCGGCGCCCTGCAGTCGCTGGCGCCCGGTATCTACATCGCCATGAACGGCGTGGTCGCCCCCGCCCACACCGTGAAGAAGAACCGCGCCGAGAGCCGCTTCGAGCCGAAGGGTTGAACCAAATCGGTTCACCTCTGACGAACACTATCAGACACTAATGATTAGTGAGAAATTAGTGTGGATTAGTGGTGTCCTACTTCTGGCCGTCTCTGCCCTTGCCCAGCCCGCCGCCACGCGGCTCTTCCCCAACCTCGAGTCCAACATCGAGCGCCCTCTCCGCTACCGGCCGGATGGCGCGGACTTCGTCATCGAGAACGGCGCCGAGTTCTTCAACCGCCCGCTCTACGGCGGCAACACCGCCTTCCGCGTCGACGGCGGTGACAAGCCCGAGTTTGTCCTCTATCTCCCCGGCCGCGGTGGCAACCTCCGCCTCGCCGTCCGCACAGTCACCGGTGGCAAGTGGCTTCACGACGCCGCATCGATCACCACCCGCTACCGCCCGGGCTCCCTCCTCTACGAAATCCGCGACCCGCTCCTCGGTCCCGCCGGCGTGCTGAAACTGACCGCCCTCGCCTGCCACCAGACCGAGGGCCTGATCGTCCGTCTCGAGGCCGCCGGCCTGGCCCCGGGCCTCGAACTCGTCTGGGCCTACGGCGGCGTCAACGGCCAGCGCGGCTCGCGCGATGGCGACATCGGCACCGAACGCGTCCCGATCAGCCAGTGGTTCCAGCTGCAACCCGACTTCTGCAAGGACAACACCGTCGAACTGGCGCCCGGATCATTCACCGTCCGCGCCAAGCCGGCCACAATCACCGGCTTCGTGCCGGCCGGTGCCCAGCTCACCACCGCGGACGCGGGCCAGTGGAATGACCTGCCCTCACTCCTGAAACCAGGACGCGATTCGTTCAGCAGCCAGCCCATTGTCATTGGCCGCGTGGCGCTAACCAACGGCCAGCCCCTGCTGCTCTCGCTCCAGCGTCAGCCAACCAATACGATCACCACCGACCTCGATACCTACAAGGAGGTGGGAGCTCCCCAAGCCGCGCCGGCGACTTCGGAAAAACGCGCCGCAGCCGCCAGCTTCACCTCCGCCGACCTTCCCCGCCTCTTCGCCGAGACCGAGGCCCACTTCGCGGCGCTGCGCACGCGCGTGTCGGTCGAGACGCCCGACCCGTTCATCAACGCCGCCGTCGGTGCGCTGAACGTCGCCGCCGACGCCGTCTGGGACGAGCCACAGCAGGCCATCATGCACGGCGCCATCGCCTGGCGCACGAAGCTCCTCGGCTGGCGCGGACCCTACGCCCTCGACGCCCTCGGCTGGCATGACCGCGCCCGCGCCAACCTCACCTACTGGGCCGGCCGGCAGAACACCTCGCCCATTCCGGACAAACTCCCGCCGCCTGACGCCAACGCCAACCTCGCCCGCAGCGAGGCCGCGCTGCACAGCAACGGCGACCTGTCGAACAGCCATTACGACATGAACCTCGTGTTCATCGACGCGCTGTTCCGGCACCTCCGCTGGACCGGAGACATCGAGTTCGCGAAGAAAATGTGGCCGGTCATCGAACGCCACCTCGCGTGGGAACGCCGGCTCTTCCGCCGCGAATTCACCACCGCCACCGGCGAGAAGCTCCCGCTCTACGAAGCCTACGCCGCCATCTGGGCCAGCGACGACCTGCAATACGGCGGCGGCGGCACGGCGCACGGCTCGGCCTACAATTACTGGCACAACAAGATGGCGGCGCAGCTCGCCACCCGGCTGGGCGCCGACCCGGCACCTTACACCCGCGAAGCCGATCTAATCCTCCGCGGCATGCGCGAACTGCTCTGGGTGCCCGCGGAGGGCATGTTCGCGGAAACTAAGGACTGGCTCGGCCTCCAGTTGGTCCACCCCAGCGCCGCGTTGTGGAGCTTCTACCACGTGATGGATTCCGAGGTGCCCACCGCCGCCGAAGCCGAACAGATGGTCCAATACATCAAACGGCGCATCCCCCACTTGCCCGTCCGCGGCCCCGGGGTGCCGGACGGCCTGCACACCCTGGCCCTCAGCGACTGGATGCCCTACACTTGGTCGATCAACAATGTGACGATGAACGAGAACGCCCACACAGCACTCGGGTTCTGGCAGGCCGGCAGCCCGGACGAAGCCTACCGCATCCTCAAGGGTTCGTTCATGGCCGCGATGTTCATGGGTATCTCGCCGGGCAATGTCGGCACGATGTCCTATCTCGATGTTTATCGCCGCGAGTCGCAGCGCGACTTCGCCGACGGCTCCGGCACGCTGAGCCGCGCCCTCGTCGAAGGATTGTTCGGCGTGCACCCCGATGCCCTCACCGGCGAACTGCGCCTGGCCCCAGGCTTCCCGGTGGGATGGGACCGGGCCAAGCTCAACCACCCGCAGGTGAACCTGGCTTATGCCCGCACCGACCGCACCGAGGTCTTCACGGTGGAATCGCATTTTGACCGGCCCATGGTGCTCCGCCTGCAGGTGCTGGTCTCGGGTGAAGCCCAGTCTGTCACGGTCAACGGCCGTGCCGCAGAGGGCAAGATGATCGCCGGCCCGGTGCCGAGACTGGAAATCAACGCCGGCAACGCCGCGAAAAACACCATCACCATCGCCTGGCGTGGGACGGCCCCGGAGCACGCCCTTGCCTCGATCGCACCGGTGCCGCCAGCGGCACCCGTCAAGAGCGCCAACACCGTGACCAATCCGGAGTTCGTCGACCTCAACGCACTTTTCAACGACCGCGTCACGGCCATCTTTCAAAAGGGCAAATACCTCTCCCCGCGTTCGCCCTTCGTTTCGCTGGCGTTGCCCTCGCAGGGCATCGGTTACTGGGCGGGACACGTCAACGCGTCCGCCGAGATTGACGATACCGGCCTGCGCGCGGCCTCTGCCGCCAACGGCGGCAAGATCAACCTGCCTGGCGGCGTCAGCTTCGTCACCCCGGGACCGGGCGATGCCAGGAACATCCTCTTCACCTCCCAGTGGGACAACTACCCGCGCGAAGCCACCGTGCCGCTCACCGGCAAGGCGCGTCAGCTTCACCTGCTGATGGCGGGCTCAACCAACGCCATGCAGAGCCGGCTCGACAACGGCGAGGTCGTCGTCACCTACACCGACGGCACGACCAGCCGCCTCGCCCTGCGCAACCCCGAGACGTGGTGGCCGATCGAGCAGGACTACTTCATCGACGACTACCAGTTCCGCCTCGACGGCCCCCTGCCCGCCCGCGTCGACCTCAAGACCGGCCATGTGCGCGTGCTCGATCCCAACACTTTCAAGGGTCAGGGCCGCGTTATCCCCGGCGGCGCCGGCACCGTGCTCGCCTTGGCCCTCGATCCGACCAAGGAACTCCAATCCCTCACCGTCCGCGCCTTGGCCAACGATGTCGTCATCGGCCTGATGGCGGCGACGCTGGAGCGGTGATCCCGTCTCATACCTCGGCTTGCCTCCGTTCGTTCTTCGGCTTCGCTTACCCCACCATGCGCCGCCTACCCCTGCTGCCCTGCCTGTTTCTCTCCGCCCGGCTCCTCGCCGCCGACGAACTCCCCCCGCCGGAACTGACCGAATACTACGCGCCCGTCCCGCCCGTCGTCGCCGCGCCCGCCGGCGGCGTCCCGTCCGATGCCATCGCGCTCTTCAATGGCACTTCGCTCGACGCTTGGGAGCCCGCCATGGCCGATGACCGCATGTGGCGAATCGAGGGAGGGGCCCTGGTGGTCGTCAGTGGCAAGACCTCCCCGGACGAGGCCGCCCGTGTCGCGGCCTCCCCCGGCCGCCGGCCCGATTTCAAGTATGGCGGCATCCGCACCAAGCAGGCGTTCGGCGACGTGCAGCTCCACCTCGAGTTCCGCACGCCGGCGAAGATCGAGGGCAAGGGTCAGGGCCGCGGCAACAGCGGCGTGTTCTTCATGGGCCTCTACGAGGTGCAGGTGCTCGATTCCCACGACAACCCGACCTACGTCAACGGCCAGGCCGGCTCGATCTACAAGCAGCGCCCGCCACTGGTGAACGCCAGCCGTCCCGCCGGCGAATGGCAGGCCTACGACATAGTCTTTACCGCCCCGCGCTTCGCCGCCGACGGCTCGCTCGCCAGCCCGGCCCGGATCACCGCCTTCCACAACGGCGTGCTGGTGCAGCACGACACTGTCCTGACCGGCCCCACCGAATACCGCGGCCCGCCGAAATACCAGGCCCACGCCGACCGCCTGCCGATCATGCTGCAGGACCACGGCAATCCGGTCGCCTTCCGCAATATCTGGGTGCGGGAGTTAAATCCGCCCGGGCCCAAATAGGAATTTAAACACCGAGGGCACAGAGATCGCAGAGAGATCCCTATCCTGTATCCTGTTCTGCGAATTCCGTGCCCTCTGTGATTAAAAACCAGACCTTTCGTCACCGGCCCGTAAATCCCGCCACCCCGCCACAATCTGCTGGCCTCGGCCTGAACGTTGACCAAAAACACAAGTCATACCCGACATGAATCTCCCCGACGCCCACATGGCCATCCTCCAGACCTTCGCCAAGATGAAGGCCCTCTACAACCAGCCGGTGTTCAACGAGTGGGTGCTGGTGAAGCTCGCCCGTGACACGGGTGCCGTGCTGGCCTACGACGGACCGCGGGCCGACCTCTACCAGGCTAATTTCAAGAAGGACATCGCCCCGCTGCAGGTCGAGATGGAGGCCCGCAAGATGGTGGTCGGCGACTTTGAGTTCGTCCAGGGGGCCCACGGCACGCATTTCGACGCCTGCATCCGTCTCGGTCCCGCCTCTTACCTTTTCTGCAACCACACGACCAAGTCCATGCAGGACATCCGCCGGGATCCCAAGTGGCTCGAGGCCCAGAAACCCTTCGTCGAGCTGAGCGCGAAGTTCCGGGCCGATCCGCTGGAGTGATCGCAAGCAGGAAGGAAGAAGGATGAATTAAGAAGCCGGTCCGCCCGAATCCATTTCTTCCTTCATCCTTCTTAATTCTTCCTTTCTGATCACGCCAGCAGCCCGGCGTAAACAAACCACCCGTAGCCCGCGACCAGCACACCACCGGCCCAGCGCGGGAGGCCACCGGCAAAAAGCAGGAAGCCTGCGTGCAGCCCCGCGACCCCGAGCAGCATCGCCAGCGCCGTCGTGCTGAACCCGGCCATCGGCAGCGGCTTCACGAGAGCGAACAAACCCAGGCAAAGCGGGATGCAGATGTGCCCGTCGCCCACCTGCGAGCTGTAGACCACGTCGGCCCGCCGTTTCCAGCCCCAGTAGAGCGCGAGCACGGCGTTGGGCAGCACCATCAGCCAGCCCGTCAGCCAGCCGAGGTTGGCCGCGCTGACGAAACCGCCCTTCTGCGCCATCAGCCACGTCACGAGCCAGTCGATCGACTCATACATGAAGTAGGCGCAGGCAAGCACCAGGAGCGCGTCGACATAGAACATCCAGCCGAAGGAGACCTTTGACCGCAGGTTGTGCTTCATGACGTCGAACACCTGGAAGCACTGCCAGAAGAGGAAAAGGCCGATGAGCACCGTCCCATCGGTGCGGTCCAGCTTCCCGTCGCTCCCGAGCGCCCAGACCGTGCCGGTGAAGAACACCACGGCGGTCAGCGTGAGCAGCAGCGACAGCCGGTTGAGCTGGCCCTCGAGGCCGCCCGCGCCGCCCTTCGCCGTTTTGGCTGCCTTGGCCGGCTTCCGGCCCCTGCCGCCCGCCGCCGCCTTGGCCTGCGCGGGCAGCACGGCCAGGCCCCAGCACAGGGCCGGCACGCCCAGGAGCAGCGTGAGGTTGGTGACATTGTTGACGAGACAGTTGGTCAGGACCTCCGCGGGCGCGCCGTTCCGGGAGACCATGATGGCGACGAAGATCAGGTTCCCCAACCCCGAGCAATAGGGCATCATCAGGGTGCCGAGGGCCGTGCCCTCGAGCCCGTGGTCGAGCATCGCCTCCAGCCGCCAGAGCATGAGCAGCGACACGCCGAGGAACACCACGAGGTAGGTCCACGGGTCGGACAGCGCGAGCGAGTCGAGCAGTTGGGGAAGCACGCCCCTGATTGGCGGGAATCAGTCGCGCTGTAAACAGCCGTGTGGCGGGTGGCGCGCCCTTACTGCAGTTTCGCCGGCAGGCGCATCACCCGGGCCTGGAGGTCGGCGATGATACCGCGCGTGCCGGGGCCGATGCTTTCGCCGGCCGTCAGCGTGTGCAGGGCGGAGAAGTCGCCGAGCACGGCGCAATACTCGCTGTTGACCATCATGCCGATCAGGTCGCCGGTCTTGCTGAAGACGAGGTCGCCGCGCTTGGGCGAGATCTCGCCGAAGAGCCGCGTGACGATCCGGTTGTCGAGCTTCACGTAGGAGTTGCTGGTGGGGTCGAGGCGCAGCGGCGTCTCGCCGTAGCGGCCGTCATCGGCGCGCACGAGGACCGCCTCCGGGAATTTGAAGGGCTCCTTCGCGAGCGAGTAGATCTTCGCGCCCATCAGCGCGGCGAGCGAGTCGTCCACCGGCACCACGATGATGCGCGGGTCCAGGCGGAGGAACTGCAGCGCGCCGACCGGGGCGTTGAACGAGCCGCGGCTCACCGTGCCGACCACGCGGTCGTAGTCGGCCGGCGTCTCCCCCAGCGTGAACGGCGTGTCGCTCAGGTGCATGAGCGCGTAGGTGCGGTTGCCGTCGCTGACGAGGACGGTCTGGGTTTCCTTCTCCTTCACCGTCGGGCTGAAGAGCCCGGGCTTGCGCGCGGTGAGCTTGGTGGCGACACGGTTGGCCTGGAAGTCGCTGAAGATGAGGTTCGGGTTCACCGGGCGGTTGGTCCGGATCTCCTGGCTGAGTTCGCCGGACTTCGCGGCCAGCTGGCCGACGCCCTGCGCGAGCTGGGTGGTCTGCTCCTGCACCTTGGCGCGCTCGGCGCGCTCGACCTCGACCTGCTGCTTGGCCTCGGTGAGGTTCTGGGCGATGAGCTGCTTCTCCTGCTCGGCCACCTTCACGGCGACATTGAGGTTCTCGATCCGCTGGCGGGCCTCGGCGTTCTGCCGCTCGGCGCGGGCGAGCTCGGCGCGCTGGCGCTCCGCCTCGGCCTTCTGTTCCTCCAGCTCGCGCTGGAGCTTGGCCAGCTGCTCCCGGGACATCGACGCCTCCTGCGAGGACGCGGTGTAGCGCTGCTCCAGCTCCTTCACGCTGGTCTGGGTGGCCGCGAGGGTGCGCTCGATCTGGCCCTTCTGCGACTGGAGGGCGGCGAGGTTCTTCTCCCGCTCGGCGAGCGAACCGGAGGTGCTGGCAAGCTGGGCGGCCAGCGACTCGCGCGAGGCCTTCTCGTCCTCGAGGGAGATGCGCATGAGCTCGACCATGTCGGCGTTGATCGCCGGGGCGTTGGCGGCCGACCGCGGCGCGGCGGTCTCCAGCTGGGTGTGCGTCGGCTCAGCCTTCTCCCAGCGCGTGAGCGCCAGGAGATTGAGCAACATGAAGTCGCACATGATCAGTAGCAGCGTCTTGTTCATGGCGCGGGTTCCTCAGGCGGTGCCGGACTGCACCTCGATGATGAGCTGGCGCTTGTAGGGGCGGACGTGGCGGATCTTGACCAGGGCCACGCAGACGATGCCGAAGAGGTTGGACGAGTAGGCGGCGAGCAGGTTGGCGTCGATCCAGCCGATCACCTGCAGGACCAGCGCCGTGGCCGTGCCCGCGATGCCGATGTAGAGGCCGCCGTCAAAGAGGTTCTCCTCGTTCTCCATCAGCCGGAGCTTGGTGGCGGCGGGAATGCCCTGCCGGGCGATCTCGGAGATTTTCAGCAGGCAGATGACATACATGCCAACCTGCAGGGCGGCGAAAGCGAGGATCGAGGCGATGGTGGAGATGTCCATGGTGGTGGGTGTGGTTGAAGCGGTGGCGGCCGGCGCCGCGAGGGTGCCGATGACGGGAATGGTGAGCTTGATCTGGTATTCCGAGGCCGGGGCGGCCTTGAGCAGCGAGGGCTCGGAGAAGACAAAGAAAATGAAGGTCAGGATGGCCGCGATGATGCCGCTGCCCATCCGCGGGAAGGCGCCGCGCAGCGTCGACTCAACCGACTTGAAGAGCCGCAGGTCCACCGAGCGCAGCAGCAGGAAGATGCCTCCGAGGAAGGCCGCATACTTGGTCAGGAGCGCCAGCTCCGGATACCGCAGCGTGAAACCCGCCCCGAACTCGAACTCCGGGCCGGAGCTGCGCGTGACCGGCGCCTGGCGCAGGACGAGCTGCTCGACGGCGCCCTGGCCGTGGGACAGCGCCAGCTGCAGGTGCTCCGCGCCGGGCTGGCCGAAGGCGATGAGGTAGTGCGCCACGCGGTCCGCCGACTTGGTCATGAGCGCGGCGGTGTAGATGACCGGCAGGTGTTCCGGCGCGACGCGCGTAAGGTGGGCGAACTGCGCGGCCGTGCCGAGGCTGCCGGTCGTGCGCAGCAGCTCCGAGAGCTGCACCCAGTTCAACCGCCGGCCGAGGGTCAGGATATCCAGGTAAAAGTCCTCGAGCTCGCCCATCTGGCCCGTGCGCAGCGAGGTCTCGGCGAGCGCCCGCACCTCGCGCTGGAGGCCGGATGAGAGGTGCTCGGTCTGCCAGAGGTAGGCCGTGAGCAGGATGACGGCGTCAAGCGGCTGGCCGCCGGGCCGGTTGGCGGGCACAAAGCGCTCCGTGGAGCCGAGCTCGGCGGTCTTGAGCAGGGTCTGCACGCCGGGCAACCGCGAGACACTGAGGTAGCGCCGCAGGTTCTCGCGGGCCTGCTCGGTCGCCATGAAGCTCAGCACCGGCTGCGAGTCGGCGGAAGACGCGGCGGTGCGGTTGCCGAGCAGCGGCTCCAGCGCGATGTCCCAGCCGCCCCACGGCATCATTTCGCGGTGCTTTTGGGCAAAATTGCCATAGACGACGCCCAGCGCGGAGGCGCCGGGATCGCCGACCTTCCTCGCCGTCTCAAGCACGAGCGCGGCGGGGCCGGGCTTGTCGAGCTCGATCAGTTCCCGGCCGAAACCCGACACACTCGGAGTATCGCGGCCCGCCTCGCGCAGCAGCGCGGGGTTGAGCGACTTCACGTTGACCGGCAGGAGCCAGGCCAGCAGCAGCAACCCGACGCCCAAAGCCAGCCAGACCTGCCACAGGGCGGAGCGGGCGCCGGAAGCGAAGTCGGGCGGATGCATGGGTTGGGTCATAACAGGCGGACGGGTGGAAACAAATTTATTTGCGGCTCCCCGGCCTGGGAAATACGCTCCGCTTTCAAAGACCCATGGCCCTGAAAATAGTTCGCTTTAATGAGCCCATCCTTCGCAAAAAAGGCGCGAAAGTGACCGTATTCGACGCGGCGCTGGCGCGGCTCGCCGACGACATGGTCGAGACCATGCATGCGGCGGAGGGTATCGGCCTCGCCGCCCAGCAGATCGGCCAGGCCATCCAGCTCTGTGTCGTCGACCTGCGGCCCTCCGAGGCGGAGTTTGCCTGGGAATACGACGGCACCCGCCCGCCGCTGGAGCTCTTCATGCCGCTGGCGCTGGTCAATCCCGAGGTCACCGCCGTGCCGAAGCCGACGACCGTTTATGAGGAGGGCTGTCTGTCCTTCCCCCAGATTCGCGGCGACGTGGTGCGGCCGGACGAGATCACGGTGAAATTCCAGGATACGGCCGGCCATCCCCATGTCCTGCGCTGCACGGGGCTGCTGTCCCGCTGTGTGCAGCACGAGGTCGACCACCTGAACGGCGTCCTCTACATCGACCGGATGGAGAAGGACGTGCTCACCGCCATCGACCCGGAACTGAAGGCGCTCAAGAAGCAGACCCGCGAGGCGGCAAAACCAGCCTGACATGGCCGACAACCCCCAGCCCCCGCCCCGCTCCATCGCCACCCGCACCGGCGACGACGGCACCACGGCCCTGCTCTACGGCCAGCGCGTGTCCAAGGACCACCCGCAGATCGCCGCGGTCGGCGCGCTCGACGAGCTGAACGCCGCCCTCGGCTTCGCCAAGGCCACCCGCCCCGCCGGCGCCGACCCGGCCGAGCTCGCGCGCATCCAGCAGGAGCTGGTCGCCTTCATGGGCGAGGTCGCCTGCGCCGAGGCGAATGCCGCCCGCTACGACGAATCCAAGTTCGCCAAGATCGACGCCGCCGCCCTTGCCCGGCTCGACGCGGCGGTCGCCGCCATCGAGGCCCGCTCGCCAAAGTTCGACGGCTGGGCCACCCCCGGCGCCAACCTGCACGCCGCCGCCCTCGACCTGGCCCGCACCGCGGCCCGGCGCGCCGAGCGGCAGCTCATCGCCCTGCCCAAGGAGGGCCGCAGCGTGCGCCCCGTGCCCGTGCAATACCTCAACCGGCTCTCCGACCTGCTCTGGCTGATGGGCCGCGAGGCGGAAAGCGCCTAGCCCGAACAGACGAAATCCCGGCCCCACGCTGCGGTTGGCCAAAAAGTTCTGTGCATTCCGTTAATTCCGTCTAAAGCCGTCCCATGCGCACCGCGCTCATCCTCATCGTCCTGGCCACGCTTTACCGCCTGGTGCCGACGGTGGACATGTCCTTCGCCAATTTCTCGCCGGTCATGGCCATCGGTTTCTGCGGCGCGGTGTATTTCCGCAACCGCTGGATGTGGCTGATTCCCTTCGCCGCGCTGAGCCTGTCGGACCTCTACATCAACTGGTTCTACGCCCGGGAATACGGCTTCCACTGGCCGGTGAGCGGCGTCATCGCCCGCACCGCCTGCTTCGCCGTCGCCATCGGCATCGGCGCCTGGGTCGCCTCGCGCAAATCCTGGCTCAACCTGCTCAACGGGTCGCTGCTCGGCGCCATCATCTTCTACATCGTGACCAACACGCAGTCGTGGGCCGCGGACCCCTTCTACGCCAAGACACTCGCCGGCTGGTGGCAGGCACTGACGGTCGGCCACCCGGAATACCCGCCCACCGTGTTCTTTTTCCGCAACACCCTGTTCGGCGACTTGATGTTCACCGGCCTGTTCGCCGGCATCATGGAATGGGTGGCGCACACCAGGAAGGAGCCCAGCCTGCTCGACACGGAGGGCGACGAGGAACCGGAAGCCAAGCCGGTCGAGGTCGAGACGAAGGAGTAAGGCGGTTCCGCCTTACTTCGACTTCATCACCCACACGCCGTCCCACTTCCCGGGCGGGTGGGCCTTCAGGTATTCACAGCGCTCGATGAAGGTCGCGCTGAGCTTGTCCCCGGGGTGCATCGCGAGTGCCTCTTGGAACTGCTTGATGGCACGGTCGAACTCGCCCTTGCGGTAGTAGCCGAGACCGCCGCGGAAGAGCCCGACGACCTCCGGCAGGTGGGGGAACGTCTCGTCGGTGTGGAAATCCAGCACCTCGTAGACGCCGACGGGCTCGGTCTTGCCTTTCACCTGGACCCAGTCGATCTCGCGCATGCGGTAGGTGCCCTTGAGCTTCCGGTAGGTGCCCTCCGAGCAGAGGATCTGCGCGGAGTATTCCTTGCACGCGCTCTCGAGGCGCGAGGCGAGGTTCACGCCGTCGCCGATGACCGTGTAATCCATGCGCTTCGGCGAGCCGATGTTGCCGGAGACGACGGTGTCGGTGTTGAGGCCGATGCCCATGAGCACGGGCTTCTGGCCGCGGGCCTGGCGGCGCTGGTTGAGCGCACGCAGCTCGGTGATCATCGAGATCGCGGCGCGCATCGCGCGGTCGGGATCGTCGCCGTGCGCCACCGGGATGCCGAACTCGGCCATGATCGCGTCGCCGATGAACTTGTCGAGCATGCCGCCCTCGTGCGTGATGCACTGCACCATCAGCGTGAAATACTCGTTGAGCAGCGCCACCGTGCCCTGCGCGCCAAGCTCCTCGGTGAGCGTGGTAAACGAGCGGATGTCGGAGAAGAGCATCGTGGCCTCGACGCTCTGGCCGCCGAGCGCCTCGCCGCCGGCCGCGAGCAGCTGGTCCGCCAGGCCCGGGTCCATGTAGCGCGCCATCGTGGACTTCATGCGCTTCTCGGAGGAGATGTCCTCGAGCATGAGCATCGAGCCGAGCCGCTTGCCCTTGAGGCTGATGAGCGGCTGGAGGGTGACGTTGACGTTCACCTTCTCGCCGCGCACCTCGATCTCGGCGTCCATCAGCGCGTCGGACTTCGCGCCGCTGGTCTCGAGGGCCTTGAGGCGCTCGAGGATCCAGGCGTTGGGGCCGGCGAGGAATTCCGCGGCGGGTTTGCCGATCGCCTCGGCCTCGCGGACCTTGAAGATCCGGTAGCCGGCGCCGTTGCAGGTGTGGATGCGGCCGTCCTCGCCGAGCGTGATGACGGCGCTCGACATGCTCTCCAGCACGGACTGGTTGTAGTTCCGCATGTTCTGCACGTCGTCGAAGAGCTTGGCGTTCTCGAGGGCGATGGAGACCTGGGCGGTGAAGGCCTTGAGGCGCGCCTCGTCCTCGGCGGTGAAGGGGCCGCCGCGCTTGTTGAGCGCCTGGGTGACGCCGATGCACTTGCCGTTCTTGTTCACGACCGGCACGCAGAGGATGGAGCGGGTGAAATAGCCCGTCTTCTTGTCGAACGCCGGGTTGAAGCGCAGGTCGGCGTAGGCGTGCGGGATGTTGATGGTCTTGGCCGACTGGAACACGGCGCCGGCAATGCCCGCGGTGTTGGGCAGCTTGATCTGCACGGCGTTGAGCCCCTCGCCCACCTCGGACCAGAGCTCGTTGGTCTTCTCGTTGCTGAGGAAAAGCGTCGAGCGGTCGGCCTTGAGCATGCGCGTGGCCTCGCTCATGACGCGGCGCAGCAGCACCGAGAGGTCGAGCGAGCTGGTGATGTCGGCGACGAGGTCGAGGAACTCCATCTCCTGCTGCCGCGTCTTCTTCATGCCCTCGATGAACTGCGAGCTCTGCAGGGCGACGGAGGCCTGCGTGGCCATCGCCTCGAGCAGGTCGAGGTCCTCGGTGTTGAACTTGCCCTCGCGCTTGTTGAGCGTCTGCACGACGCCGATGATCTCGCCGCGGGCGGTCTTGATCGGGGCGCAGAGGATGGACTTGGTGGTGAAGCCGGTTTTGCGGTCGATCTCGTCGTTGAAGCGCTTGTCCTTGTAGGGATCGTGGATGATGAGCCCCTCGCCGCTCTGGAACACGGAGCCGGCGACACCGGAGTTGTTCAGCAGGCGAATCTCGCGGTTGAAGGTGCCCTGGGCGGTGCGGGAGAACAGCTCGTTCGTGACCGGGTCGTTGAGGAACAGGGTGCCGCGCTCGGCGTTGGTCTCGTTGGCGATCACTTCGACCAGCGTGGCGAGCAGGTCGTCGAGGCTGTCGATCATCGCGACGCGCTGCGAGAGCTTGATGAGCATCTCGGTGCGGCGCAGGCGGGCGCGCAGGCTGGACATGCTCTCGCGCGGCGCGGCCTCGACGGGCGGACGCGAGGCGGGCTTGGCGGATTTGGCGGCGGGCTTGGCTTTAACGGCCATGGTTTTTTTCGAGTTGTTCGCGCAGGCCGGCGATGGTGCCGCGGAGCTGGCGCAGCTCGTCCTGGTGGGCCCGCGTCTGTTTTTCGAGATTGTCGGCGTTTTCCTGACGGAGGCGTTCCAGCTCGTCGCGCAGCAGCTGGATGGTGCCGTGCAGCTGGCGGGCGTCATCATGGCCGGCCGCGACGGCGGCCTGCACGGCGGCGTCCTTCTCCAGCTGCAGCGCCTGCAGTTCGTCGCGCAGCGAGGCCGCGGTGGTGCGGAGCTGGCGGGCCTCGTCCTGCGCGGTGGTCACGGCGGCCTGCACGGCCTCGTCGCGCGAGGCCTGCACGCGCTCCAGCTCGAGGCGGAGGGCCTGGATGGTGTCGCGGAGCTGCCGGAGCTCGCGCTGGGCGAGAAGCAAGGCGGCCTGTTCCTCGGTCTCGAGGCCTTTCATCGGGTTGAGCAGCGCCTTTTCCACAGGCGGCCAGTTTCCGCCGGGATGGGCGGGCGGCAAGCCGAGAATGAGCCGGCGGGCAGGCTCTTCGGCCCTACAGCAGGTCGGCGGCGAGTTCGGCGAGCTTGGAGCGCTCGCCCTTCGACAGCTTCACGTGGGCGGCGATGGCGTGGCCCTTCATCCGGTTGTGACAATAGACGAGGCCGTTGCTGCGCGAGTCCACGTAAGGGTTGTCGATCTGCGCCGGGTCGCCGATGAGCACGAGCTTCGAGCTCTCGGCGATGCGGGTGATGACCGTCTTCACCTCGTGGGGCGTCAGCTGCTGCGCCTCGTCGAGGATGAAGAAGCGCCGGGCGATCGAGCGGCCGCGGATGAAGCACAGGGCCTCGATCTCGACCACGCCGCTGCTGATGAGGCGCTCGTAGGGTTTGACGACCGGGTGGCCGTTGTGCCCGCCGCTGCTGTGCACGGGCTGCGGCGTGGTCATCAGGGCCATGGCGTCGTCGTGCTTCTTCTTCTTTTTCTTGCCGGTCTTCTTGCTGGCGAACTGCGGTTCCTTCTGGGGCTTCGAGGGGATGAGCACCTCGAGGGCGTCGTGGTAGGGCTGCAGCCAGGGCTTCATCTTCTCCTCGAGCGTGCCGGGGAGGAAGCCGATGTCCTTGCCGAGGGCGATGACCGGGCGCGAGATCGAGAGGCCGTCGTAGCGCGAGCGCTCGTCGGTGGTCTGGAAAAGCGCGCAGGCGGTGGAGAGGAGCGTCTTGCCGGTGCCGGCCTTGCCGAAGCAAGTGACGAGCGAGATGCTGTCGTCCATCAGCGCGTCGACGAAGAACTGCTGCTCGAGGTTGCGCGGGCGGATCGGGATGCCGCCGGGGGCCTTGACGAAATCCGGGATCTGCAGGCGGCGGACGGTGTTCTGGCCGTAATACCGGCCGGGCATCGTCTTGCC
>Ga0066412_1000367_pt1 | contig 17621 bp, 12 predicted proteins | sample LakWasMet16_LOW5_2_FD_59499 | JGI IMG/M metagenome (GOLD analysis project Ga0066412, IMG submission 59499) | Freshwater sediment methanotrophic microbial communities from Lake Washington under simulated oxygen tension - Sediment Metagenome 16_LOW5 | ecosystem: Environmental > Aquatic >... | reverse complement strand
CCAAAACTAAGTTTGTTGCCATCATGACTTGTTCCTCTGCGGATGTAGCTTGTCCATATATTCCAGCTGCCGAAAAGCGATTTTCTATTCGTTACGAAGATCCCAAAAGGTTTGATGGAACCGATTTGATGAATGCTAAATATTCAGAGCGAAGTATGGAAATTGGAAGTGAAATGCATTATGTATTTTCCCAAATTCAAAAATAAAATTTATGAAAAAAAGACTTTCCTTTCTTGATAATTATTTGACACTTTGGATTTTTATGGCAATGTTACTTGGTGTTGGTATTGGCTATTTCTTCCCAAATTCATCAGGTTTTATCAATTCATTTTCTGCGGGAACTACGAATCTTCCTTTGGCAATTGGGTTAATCCTAATGATGTATCCGCCTTTGACCAAGATTGATTTTTCTCAAATTCCTAAAATGTTTAAAAACACAAAATTGGTGACAGCATCTTTTATAATTACGTGGATTGTAGGTCCGTTTTTGATGTTTTTGTTGGCTACGATTTTTTTGAAAGACTATCCCGAATACATGACAGGGCTGATCATTATTGGAATAGCACCCTGTATTGCGATGGTAATTGTTTGGAATGAATTGGCCGAAGGTAACCGAGAATTAACAGCTGGTTTAATTGGTATTAATAGTTTGTTGCAAGTGTTTTTCTTTAGTTTGTATGCCTATTTTTATCTGGCAGTGATGCTACCTTTGTTTGGAATTAAAGGATTGCAACTTAATATAACTATTGCTGAAATAGCCAAAACGGTTGGTATTTATCTTGGAGTTCCCTTTGTGTTAGCTGTAATCTCAAGGTATTCGATTAAGAAATTCATAGGAGATAAGTGGTTTAATCAAAAGTTTATTCCTTTTGTTTCTCCAATAACGCTTATTGCATTGCTCTTTACGATAGTTGTGATGTTCAGTTTAAAAGGCGAAATGATTGTGGATTTACCGATGGATGTTATCCGTATTGCTATTCCATTAGTAATCTTTTTTACGCTAATGTTCTTCCTGATGTTTTTTGTTTCCAAAAAAATAGGCGCCAATTATCGTGATACTGTAGCGCTTTCTTTTACAGCTGCTGGAAATAATTTTGAATTGGCAATAGCTGTTTCGATAGGTGTTTTTGGAATTAATAGCGGACAAGCTTTTGCGGGTGTTATTGGCCCATTGGTAGAAGTTCCTGCGTTGATTATTTTGGTCAACGTTGCTTTTTGGTTAAAGAAACACTATTACAAATAATAATACATCAGTAAAATTATAAGATAGTAAATGTCATTCCTGCAGAAATGAAATGACGTTCGGTTTCTTGAAGAACATTATTGCTGTCCAATTTTTGAACGCCATAATCGTTATACGAATAGCTAACAAAAACTGGAAGGCTATAATTTTTCGAAATTTTAATTTCTTTCTCCACTTTGATTCCAACATTGGTAAACGTAAATCCCGCTTTACTACTGGCATCGGTTCCGTAATAACCACCGTTTATAATTGCCGCTCCAACAAAAGGACGAACATCAATACCAGCTTTTTCGAAAGTGTGTGTGTAACCAACTTCAGCATAACTCGAATAAGCTCTACCTGCTGGTGCTCCGTTTTCATCATATTTATAGTCGTTACCGCCAAATAAAGTACTCCATTGAAAATCCAAAGGCACTCCTTTTTCAGAGAAATCTAGCAGTACCGAAAAATCTAATGTCTGCGCGGAACCTTCCGAATAATCAAAATAATTAGCTCTGGAATTGTCGCTGTTTTCTTCGTAAGCTTTTTTAGTGGATGGCCAATAATAATCACTTATCATAACTTGAACAACATCTGAAATTTGATAGGAAATGCTCCAATCGATTTCGTTATAAGCATCGGCATCATTGGAAAAATTGGTGGTTGCCCACAAACTAAAAGTAAGTTTTTTGGTAATGTTATAATCCACATAAGGTTGAAAAGCGAGTTTATCAGCATTGTATTTTAAACCTCGCCACAAATAAGGATAGACAACATCCACGGCTGCTGTCCATTTACTTTTCGGAGTTTCAGATGTTGTAGTTGCCAATGAATCTGTTGGTTTTTCTTGCCCAAAAGTTAAACTGCACGTTAGTAGTAATATAAAAAGGAGTACTATTTTTTTCATGTATTTGAATGTGTTTTTCTTCTGACTGCGCCAAAGATAATTGATTCATTCTTCGGTTTTATTTTTTTTTAATTGTAATTAATATAATACTATATTTGTTTTCATAACTAACCCATTTACATTCGACAATAAATGAATTTTTCAAACTTATTCAGAAAAAAATCAGCAAAAGTAATAGTTCAAGAAGGAGGAGATGGCGAAGAGCACTCGGGACTTCATAAAGTTTTAACCGTAAGAGATTTAACGTTTTTTGGAATCGCTGCTATCATCGGTGGTGGTACTTTTAGTGCTATCGGAAACGCTTGTTTTTCGGGCGGTCCAGCCGTAGTATTGCTCTATGTGATGTGTGCGATTGCTTGTGGTTTTACTGCCATGTGTTATGCTGAATTTGCTTCACGTGTGCCTGTTTCAGGAAGCGCTTATACCTATGCATACGTTTCTTTCGGGGAATTATTTGCCTGGATTATTGGTTGGGCATTGATTATGGAATACTCTATTGGTAACATTTATATTGCTTTTTCATGGAGTGGTTATTTCACCAATTTGTTGGAAACCTTTCATGTCCATTTACCCGAATGGCTGACCATTAATTACAAATCGGCACAAGATGCTTTTGTTGCCAATAAAGGAGAAGAAGGTTTGTTAGCTTGGCAAAATGCTCCCGTTCTTGGAGGTTTAAAAATCATCTTCGATTTGCCTGCGGTGGTTATCAATCTGTTGATTACATATTTGGTTTATAGAGGTACAAAAGAATCTAAAAATTTCAGTAACGTAATGGTTTACATAAAATTAGCCATCATTGCTTTGGTAATTGTAGTTGGTGCTTTTTATGTAGATATTGCCAATTGGACGCCTTTTATGCCAAACGGATTTAGTGGTGTTATGGGAGGTGTTTCGGCAGTTTTCTTTGCCTATATTGGTTTTGATGCTGTTTCTACGCTTGCCGAAGAAAGTAAAAATCCACAACGCGATTTGCCAAAAGGAATGATTTATTCGCTTGTAATTTGTACCGTTGTCTTTATTGTTTTGGCATTAGTTATTACGGGAATGGTTTCTTACCAACTCTTAGGAGTTAGTGATCCTTTAGCAGAAATATTTGCTTTGAAAGGCGTTAAATGGATGCTGTTTATAGTTTCAATTGCAGCTGTTGTTGCGATGACGAGTGTATTGCTAGTTTTTCAAATGGGGCAACCAAGAATATGGATGACTATGAGTCGTGATGGATTATTACCTAAAAAGTTTTCGTCCATTCATCCGAAATATAAAACACCTGGATTTGCTACGATTGTTACTGGATTGGTAGTTGGTATTCCTATTTTCTTTACCGATGAAAACTTCGTATTGGACTTTACCAGTATTGGAACTTTGTTTGCTTTTGTATTGGTTTGTGGAGGTGTTTTAATGCTTTCCCCACAAAGTGAAGCCGATTTAGCAGAACGTGCTACTAAAGGAAAATTCAGAATCCCTTATATCAATTCTAAGTTTATTTTCCCTGCGATTGTTGTACTTGCAACTGTTTTAATTCTAAACTATCTTCCCACTTTCTTCACAGATGTCTTTGATTTCTCTGAAGGAAAAATGGCAACCAACTTACCGATGCTCGTATTCCTAATCGTTTGTGCAGTTATGGCTGTTTTGTCATTCCTTAAAAATCTTTCTTTAATTCCATTATTGGGATTGGTTTCCTGTTGTTATTTACTGACAGGAATGGCGGTTTCCAATTGGATGTGGTTTGGTTCTTGGTTGGTAATCGGTTTGGTAGTTTATTTTGTCTACAGTTATAAAAACAGTAAACTAAATACGGATAAAGCATAAACTTTATTACATACTATAAAACACAAAATCCCGACTCGTTCGGGATTTTGTGTTTTTATAAACGATTGGGAATTGCTTTGTTTTTTGCCTATATTTATCCAATCCTAACAATCAAATACTGCATTATGAATTCTAAAATAACTTTTTTAGTCCTTTCCTTTTTATGTATTCAAATCACTTCTGCTCAGGAAGAAAAGAAAAAGGAAGCACCCAAATGGGATGTTGCCAAACCCGGAGATAGCTTTAATTACAAACCTCATAGCTTCAGCACTTCAGAAGGGACTTGGATGAACCTTGATGTTAGTCCCGATGGAAAAACGATTGTCTTTGATATGCTTGGCGATATTTACAGTTTGCCCATAACAGGAGGAAAAGCCAAAGTTTTGCGCTCTGGAATTCCTTTTGAAGTGCAACCAAGATTCAGCCCTGACGGGAAAAGCATTTCCTTTACCAGTGATGCAGGTGGTGGCGATAACATTTGGATAATGAAAGCGGATGGAAGCAACCCAAAGCAGGTTACTAAAGAAGATTTTAGATTGTTAAATAATGCGGCGTGGATGCCCGATGGAAATTATCTGGTAGCGCGTAAACACTTCACTTCGGAGCGTTCTGCGGGAGCAGGAGAGATGTGGCAATATCATGTCAATGGTGGCGGTGGTGTTCAATTGACCAAGCGTAAAAATGACCAACAGGATGTCAACGAACCAGTCATTTCGCCTGACGGAAAATATATGTATTATAGCGAAGACGTTTCGCCAGGAGGTTTTTTTCAATACAATAAAGACCCCAATAAAGAAGTTTATGTTATCAATAGATATGATTTTGAAACTGGAAAAACAGACAGAATTGCGGGAGGACCAGGAGGAGCAGCCCGACCACAAATTTCACGAGATGGAAAATTAATGGCGTTTGTAAAACGTGTGCGAACTTCAACCGTATTGTATGTTCAAAATTTGGAAACTGGCGAAGAATGGCCTGTTTATGACAAACTCAACAAAGACCAGCAAGTGGCTTGGGCAATATTTGGTGTGTATCCCAACTTCAATTGGATGCCCAATAATGAAGACCTCGTGATTTGGTTTGATGGCAAGATTCAAAAGGTAAATAGTAAATCCTATGCGGTGACTAATATTCCTTTTACAGCGGATGTTGTGATTGATATTGCCGATAGAGTTCATTTTGACACGCCTATTTTGGATGCTGATTTTACTATAAAAATGGTACGCGATGCAGTTACCTCTCCCGATGGGAAAACCCTTGTGTTTAGAGCTTTGGGATATTTGTGGACGAAGAGTTTACCGAATGGTGAACCAAAAAGATTAACTTCGGATACCGACTTTGAAGCCGAACCCACTTTCACTGCGAATGGCTCAGCCATAATTTACGTTACTTGGAATGACACCAATTTGGGTGCTATCAGAAGAGTTGGATTGGACGGTAAGAAATCGGTTAAACTTACTGCCGAAAAAGGAATTTACAGAACGCCCAACCTTTCGCCTGACGGAAAAACAATAGTCTATCTGAAGGAAGAAGGCAACTTAGACCAAGGTATTGCTTTCACAAAAAGGCCAGGAATTTATACAATGAATGCCAACGGTGGCGCTTCTAAATTCATAACTTCAAGTGGCGAATATCCGGTGTTTACCAAAGATGGCACACGTATTTTCTACCAAACTGGCGGTGTGTTTTTTGGCGAATTAACAAAATCACTAAAGAGTGTGGATTTGAATGGCAAAGACGAACGCACTCATATTAAATCGAAATATGCGAATAGATTGGTGCCAAGTCCCGATAATCAATGGATAGCTTTTTCTCATTTGCACAAAGCTTATGTAGCGGCGCTGAATATCAACGGGCAGGAAGTAGATTTGGATGATAAGTCTACTTCGGTTCCTGTTTCGGAATTGTCTAAAGATGCCGGTATCAATATTCATTGGTCTGCCGATAGCAAAAACGTCATGTGGATGATGGGCGATACGTATTATACCAATGCGTTGAAAGATCGTTTTACTTTTTTACCAGGTTCTCCAGAAAAGGTCGCCGACCCAACCGATGTTGGCATTAAGATAGGTTTGAAATCCAAAGTGGATAAGCCTAAAGGTAGAATTGCGCTGACCAATGCGCGATTAATTACTATGGATGGCGACAAAGTTATTGAAAATGGCACTATCATTATCAATGAAAATCGGATTGAATCTATTGGAGAAGCTTCTTCAATTAAAATCCCTCAAGATGCCAAAGTTTATGACCTTAGTGGTAAAACGATTATGCCTGGAATGGTAGATGCGCATGCTCACATTGGAGCTTTCCGCTATGGATTGACGACGCAACAAAACTGGCAGTTGTATGCCAATCTTGCTTTTGGTGTTACGACTTCTCATGATCCTTCGTCCAATACTGAATCTATATTTACGCTTTCGGAAATGGTTAAAAGCGGTGCTTTGGTAGGACCAAGAATTTATTCTACAGGTTATATTTTGTACGGTGCCGATGGCGATTTTAAAGCCTTGGTGAACAAATTAGACGATGCGCGTTCGGCAGTGCGACGTACGAAAGCTTTTGGTGCCCTTTCGGTGAAAAGTTATAACCAACCGCGTCGTGATCAACGCCAGCAGGTATTGCAAGCGGCTAGGGAAGAAGGGATTAATGTGGTTCCCGAAGGCGGCTGCAATTTCTTCCACAATATGACCATGATTATTGATGGACATACGGGAGTGGAACATAACATTCCTGTAGCACCAGTTTATAAAGATGTTACCGAACTTTGGGGTACGAGTAAAGTAGGTTACACCCCAACGCTTATTGTGAATTATGGAGGATTGAACGCCGAATACTATTGGTACCAAAAAACTAATGTGTGGGAAAATAAAAAACTCTTGCAGTTTACACCACGAGCAATTATTGACTCGCGTTCCCGCTACCGCATCATGGCACCCGAAGAAGATTATGAAAACGATCATATCCTAACTTCTAAAACGGCAAAAAACTTGGCAGACAATGGTGTGAAAGTAAATATGGGAGCCCACGGACAATTGCAAGGAATGGGAGCACACTGGGAATTGTGGAGCATTCACCAAGGAGGCATGAGTAATTTGGAGACTTTGAAAACCGCAACGATTAATTCTGCGAATTATATTGGTGCTGGGAAAGATATTGGTTCTTTGGAAAAAGGAAAACTAGCCGATATCTTGGTTTTGGAGAAAAATCCTTTGGACGATATTCAAAATTCCAATACTATATTGTATACGATTGCCAATGGTAGAATGTATGATGCAGCCACCATGAATGAAGTGGGTAACGAACCAAAATCCCGCAAAAAGTTTTATTGGGAGAACAACAATTACAATACTTCTTTTCCTTGGCATGAAGAAAGCGATAGCTTTATGTACCACCAATGTTGTGGTGCGATACATGGGAAGAATTAGAAATATTGGCTCAAAGAATATTTGATTTAGTTAGATATATGAACGAGTTAGCGGCATACAAACAAGACTTTAAAAAAGCTTATTAAATGAAAATTGCGATCCTAACTTTAGTTTCAGTTAATGTAATTCTTGCTTTGAGATTTTACTTTCTAAATGTCTATCCTTTGCGGCCAAAAACAAATGAGTTTGAATTTGTGTACGTCGAAAGTGATGGAACGGTTAGAGAATTAGATTTAGAAGAGCAGAAATATTTAACTGAAAAATTTGATGGAAATGACGGAAATCGCCCAAACATAAAATCAAGGTATAGTCAGCTAACTCCGGACAGAAAGATTTCTGGATTTATTCGCAGAGTTAGAGTTCCTGAAAATATTCGAATAAAAGCCGCCTAATAGTGTTTAGCTGCTATGGCTCATTCGATTTTCCTTAGCTGAAATAGAAAACCTAAAAGAAACAAACAAACCTAAATATCAAACTCTCATGAAAAAATATTGGATTGGATTCGTCGTTATTGAGGTTTTGCTTTTTGCTTATTATAAAATCATTCAGCCGTGTTGTGAACCTTGTTTACCTAATGTGCCTTGTCAGCGTTGCATCAGTAGCGAACAAATTGTAATACTCTGGATAGTTTTTGTTGTTGCTGTGGCATTTTTGGTTTGGAGATTAGTGTGTTTATTGAAAAAGAAATCAGATATTCTGTAACATCCACGCAGTTTTAATGGACTAAATTGCTGGAAATTAAAACCAAATAAAATGAACACAACAAAAATTATCGGAGCCGTACTAATCCTAGTTAGTATAGGAATAGGTTACCTTGGCTTTAATAAAGTCACACAAAACACCAACCAAGTTAATGTCTTGGGTTTAAAAATAGATGCTGACAACGAATCGGGAAAACAGGAAGGTTATATGTATTTAGGATTCGCTGCCATACTTTTTTTAGGAGGCATTTATACTGTAAATAAAGCTAATAATTAGAATTATTAGATATTCTGTTTATTTCGTTTGCACTTGTATCCATTCCAAAACAGCCTTCATAGCTGTTGGTGAAAACGTTTGTTGAATGTCGGCGTACTCGTTTGGAGAACCCGTGGTACATTCTTGAAATACGTGATTCAAGTTGGGGATGAGTTTGGTGGTTACTTTTTTGTTTTTGGCTTTGGCTAAAGCTGTTTTTATAGCCGCTAAATTTTCCGTTGGCGGCACTTGTAAATCTTTGGCGCCGTTAATTGCCAACACTGGACATTTCACTTTTTCTAAAGCAGTTGCTGGATCATACTTAATAAAATACTGCATCCAAGGATTTGTAAGTTGACTTATCATCTCCTTAATTTCTCGTTCACCAGCTGCTTTTTGAGCTTCTGTTTTATTGCTGTCTTTTGGCATATTTTGGTAGTAAATAGTCAAATCAGTTTTGAGTTGTTCGGTAGTTTTTGCTTTTTTTACTATATCAAAAGCTCCTTTGTTTTGTGCTTGACCTTCTTGTATTTCTTTTTCTGAAACACCTTCGGCACGTTCTATTAATGCTTTTTGTAATAACAATATGGTATCGCCTGGCAATCCTGTTCCTGCCAAGAGCACAATAAAAGCAACTGCTTTATTGGAGTTAGCTACTATTGGTGCAATAGTACCACCTTCGCTGTGTCCCGCTAATCCAATTTTCTTTTGGTTAATTTCTTTTCGGGTTTGTAGATAAGCAACGGCTGCTGAAGCATCGGTGGCAAAATCGGCAGTAGTGCCACTTTTAAAATCGCCTTTGGATTCGCCAATACCACGATCATCATAACGTAAAACGGCGATACCGTTTCTAGTCAAATAATCCGAAAGGACTAGGAAAGGTTTGTGTCCCAAAAGTTCTTCATCACGATTTTGAGGTCCGCTACCCGAAATTAAAACGACTACAGGAAAGTTACCTTCTTTTGAAGGTAAGGTCAGTGTTCCTGCTAATGTAATTCCGGCACTGCTATTTACAAAAGTAACATCTTCAGAGTAATAAGGATAAGGTTTTATAGGGTCTTGCGGTCGTACTATTTTTTCCTTTTCCACAATTCCTTTTGTTAAATTCAAAGGAATATTTAATGCACCTTGTTTGAAATTACCCACTATATTTCCATCATTTCCCAAAACACCTTCATAGGAAATGGAACCCATTGGAACAGCTAGTTTAAGTGTGTTGTTTTCAAAAGTTGTTGTTGTTATTGGAATTCCTATTGCTTTTTGCTCGGGACTGTCCATGGTGGAAGAGAAACCTGTATCGGTTTTTGAGATGTTAAAAACGATTTTCAATTGTGTTCCTTGAACTTTTAAAATGCCATTCCAAGTTCCAGTGATTTCTTGAGCAAAAGCGGTAAGAGAAAGTAATGTGGTAAAGAGTAATACTATTGTTTTTTTCATGGTAAGCGTAATATAATAGGTGTTTAATTTTATAGTTTTATGAATTTTTGAGTTGATTTTCCAGCTTCAGTTATTACAGTTATGAAATAGGTTCCTGTATGTAAAGGGCTAACATTTAGAGAAAAATTCTTTTTATATAAATCATTTGAAATACTTTGTACTAACTGCCCAAAGGTATTGTAAATTGCTATAGAATGAATAACATCGTTATTTTTAAAATCAATAGTCAGTATGTTTTTAGTTGGATTTGGATACAATGAAAAATTACTTTGCGAAAAATTGTTTGATCCTAATAAAGCCACCTGTGTCGCTACAGTATTGGTAACAATAGGGAAGTTGTAATCAAAATAAATGTTAGCGGTATTTTCAATAACATCATTCAGGACAACGGTATTTTTTGGTTTTATTCTAAAAGCAATATAACCATGGCTGGCGGGTTCATTATCAATGGAAGCAGGGAGATTTATATTTTCATAAAAGATTTCTAATTTACCAGACCATGAAGTCGTATTTCGAAAAGGATGACTGCTTGAAACCATTTCAAGTGTGTTCCAATCTAATTTTGGATTTAGTATATCAGAAACAACCACGTTTTCTGCGGAATAGGTTCCTGTGTTTTGAAAACGAATTACATAATTCAGATAATTACCAACCTGGCTAGGATTTATGGTATTCCCTTCTAAACAGGTTTTATCATTTGGATCCATGGAACCTACTACAATTTGGTTGAAAGTTACCTGATTGTCCAAAGGCGTTTCATCTGTTTCTGCTGTGGTTAATGCTACAGAATAATGAAGTATATCTCCATTGTTTACTGACGGTGTTTCAGTTGGAGCATTTACATTTAGGGTTAAGAGTATTTCTCTGGTTTCAAACGGAACTAAATCGGTAAAGCCCCATGACAAAGTTGAAGCAGTTTGCGAATTGAATACTGGATTAGCTGAAACAAAATCTAAAATGGCATCTTCAAAAGTGAAATTAACACTTCCCGATTGTAGTTGATTGCCTTTGTTTTTATACACTATTTTGTATTGTGCATCAAATCCCGGGCGTGCAGCATTTATTGGAACAATTGTAACTTCTAAATCGGGATGAACCCCGTTAGGAGCTATGCAAAAGTTAACTGTTTGTGTATTCCCGAAGCCTGTAAAATTAGGGACAAAGTTAGCCGGAGTGATTGTGAAATAATTGGAATCAACATGGGGAATTATTGTTGTTGGTGTATCAGAATATCCTAAATAGACGGTATAATTTCCGTTACTATTGGTAGCAGTAGAACCAATGGTATATTGGGTTTGGTTTATTTGAATGGGGATTGCTATAGCAGGAGTTGTAGAAGAGGTACAACCATTATTATTCATGTCGTAGGTAATAGTTCCTGTAACAGTGTTATAAAGCCCTCCTGGTGTAAAAGAGCAATAGCTAAAAACCAGTATATTGGGATTAGCAAAGAAATCTTCAAAGAAACTTTCTTCACCACCATCCACGCACACAAATTGTAAATTTGGATTATTATAAATGTTAAAATACCAATTGGTACAATCATATCCTGGTCCATCTTCATCACCCGGAACGGGAGTACAACCGTCAAAAGTGCCATTCTTTAAACTTAAAAACGTTAAATCTACATTATTACTTACATAGGTTTCCAGAAAAATATCAGGAATAGTTAAAGAGGTTAGATGGGTATCCTGACAAACAAATACCCCAGACCATGTGTGGTGAAGTGTCGACAAATCAACTGAAGTATAAAGATTTCCTGAGATATCAATTCCATATTCATCAAAAGTCATGTTTGGCAATACCAAAGAAGTTAATTGGTTATAGGCAACACCCAAACCAGATAAATTGGTTAAAGGTAACAGATCAATAGTACTTAGTTGATTATGATCACATATTAATATACCAATCGAAGGACTTAATACTAATGATGTTAAGTTATTATTAGAACATTCTAACCAATTTAAATTTGATAACATGGAAACGTCAAGACTAGAGATTGAATTTTCGCTACATCTTAGTTGTTGTATATTTATAAAACTCTCAATCCCATTTAGTGAACTTATATTTAGATTCTCTACCCACAATTCACGAACATCCAATGCTTCAGTAACTTCAATTTCTCCATTATTATTGGTGTCTACATCAGATGAAACATTATTTTGATTACTTAATAGTGTTGCACAAGTTGTATTAATTAATGCATTCTTAAAATTCGCATCCGGAATGTTCACTATCTGTGAAAAACAAGAAAAACCAATACATAGCAAAAGCAAAGAGTAAATTGTTTTCATAATAGTGTTTTAGAATGCATAAAATTATGAAATATTTTACAAATTACATTGTTGTAATCCAATATTTTAATGAACAATAATTTTACTTTAAACCTCTAATAAAAAGTTAATTCTCAAACACAAAGAAGTTCAATGTAGTTTTTTTTATTATTTTTATAGGCTATAAACAAACTATTTAAAAATTATGCAAATTTTTTCAAAATCCATCCTCGCAAGTGCCACTCTTGCATTGGTAGCACTGCAAACACAATCGGTAAGTGCGCAGGACGCTTCCATGAAACCGGTTAACTCCATGACAATGACAAATCCACTTTTACAAAAAAGCACGTTGCAGTACCAAGCACCGCCTTTTGATTTGATTAAAGACGAACATTTTAAGCCAGCCTTTGAATATGGTATAAAAGTGCATGATGAAGAAATTGACAAAATTGCCAATAACACTTCGAAGCCAACATTTCAAAATACGGTTTTGGCTTTAGAGCTTAGCGGTGTAGATTTAGGAAGAGCTCAAGGTATTTTTTACAATCTAACAGGATCTAATACCAATCCAACTTTGCAAGCTATTGAAGAAGAGTATGCGCCAATTTTTTCGGCACATTCGGATAAAATATATTTGAATAGCAAAATATACAATCGTATAAAAGCATTGAATATGGCTTCTCTAAAAGGAGAAGATAAAAAGTTGACCGAATATTATTTGCAACAATTTGAATTAGCAGGAGCTAATTTATCGGATGCTGATAAAGAAACAATGAAAGAGATTAATAGTGAATTGGCAAGTTTGGCGACACTTTTCGGCAACAAATTATTAACCGCTCGTAAAAACGGTGCTGTTCTTTTTAGTAGTGAAAAAGACCTTGACGGATTGAGCGCTGGAGAAATTGCTGCGGCAAAAGATAAAGCCAAAGAAGCTGGGAAAGAAGGCTACTTAATTGGTTTGTTAAATACAACGCAACAACCTTTGTTAGCAAGTCTTACTAATAGAGCTACAAGAGAAAGATTATTCCAATCGGCATGGCATCGTGCAGAAAATAATGATGACGGTGACACGCGTGAAACTTTAGAAAAAATGGCCAAATTGCGTTTGAGAAAAGCGCAATTAATGGGTAAGAAAAGTTTTGCTGAATGGAAATTACAAGACCAAATGGCTGTGCGACCAGCTAATGCAATGAACCTATTGGCAAGTATTGCAACACCAGCAGCTGCACAAGCAAAAATTGAAGCTAAAGAAATTCAAAACTTAATTGATAGTCAAAAAGGCGGATTTAAATTAGAACCTTGGGATTGGAACTTCTATTCAGAGCAAGTTAGAAAAGCAAAATATGACCTTGATGAAAGTCAAATTAAACCTTATTTCGAAGTAAATACAGTTTTAGAAAAAGGAGTTTTCTTTGCAGCGAAACAAATGTATGGCATCACTTTCAAGGAAAGAAAAGATTTACCAGTTTACAATCCAGATGTGAAAGTTTATGAGGTATTTGACAATGATGGAAAATCATTAGCTATTTACTATTTGGATTTCTACACTAGAGACAATAAAAGTGGTGGTGCTTGGATGAACAATTTTGTAAGTCAGTCACATTATTTAAAACAAAACCCGGTAATTGTAAACGTTTATAATTTTGCAAAACCAGTTGATGGCAATCCATCTTTAATTAGTTTTGACGATGTAACTACCATGTTCCATGAGTTTGGACATACATTGCATGGTTTGTTTGCTAATCAAACTTATGTTACGCTTTCAGGTACCAATGTCCCTAGAGATTATGTTGAATTCCCTTCTCAAATAAACGAACATGCAGCATTAGATCCTACTATTTTAAAAAATTACGCCGTACATTATAAAACAGGAGAAGTGATTCCTCAATCTTTAATTGACAAAATCAAAAGAGCCGAAACATTTAATAAAGGATATGATGTTACCGAATTATTAGCGGCAGCAACTCTTGACATGGCTTGGCATAGTGTGGAAAAGGAATCTGATTTTAAACCTACTTTAGAATTTGAAACGGCAGCGTTGAAAAAATATGGTTTGTTAGTTTCTGAAGTGCCTACAAGATATCATACACCTTATTTTGCACACATTTGGAGTGGCGGGTATTCTGCGGGATATTACGCTTACACTTGGTCAAAAACATTAGATTATAATGTTTACGACTGGATGAAAGCCAATGGCGGAATGACAAGAGCCAATTGTGAAAAATTCAGAAAACTTATTTTGTCGGTTGGAAACAGCACCGACTTGAACAAAGCTTTCACGGATTTAATTGGTCACGAAATGCAAACGGAACCTTATTTGAAAAATTCAGGTTTCACAGGAAAGAAATAAATAAAGTTATAGAGTATTTAAAAAGGCATTCGAAATGAATGCCTTTTTTTATGTCCAATTTTCATCTGTTTATATATGAATATGTTATATTCTAATTGAAATTAAAGTTATATTTACTTTACAGAAATCAAATCAATCAACATGAAAAAAGTACAAGTGATAATCCTTTTTATTCTTTTTCCATTTGTCATAAAAGCACAAACTGATAACAGAATTACCATTGGAACCATTGAACATCTCACGTCAAAAATTTTAAATGAAGATAGAGAACTCAGAATTTATGTGCCCAATAGTGATTTGGGTACTATTTCTTCAAATCAAAAATATCCTGTTTTGTATTTGTTGGACGGAGAAGCGCATTTTAATTCGGTAGTGGGAATGATGCAACAATTATGTAATAATGGCAATACAGTTGTACCCGAAATGATTATTGTGGGGATTGTAAATACAGACAGAATGAGAGATTTATCTCCAACACATATCAAAGAGGACCTTCCTGTGATAGATAGTATTACTGCTAAAAATACGGGAGGGAATGAAAAGTTTTTTGAGTTCATGCAGCAAGAACTGTTTCCTTATATTGAAAATAAATACAAAACGGAACCTTTCAGAATGTTAATTGGACATTCACTTGGTGGGTTAACAGTTATTAATGCATTGGTTAATTATACGCAACTTTTTAATGCTTATATTTCCATTGATCCAAGTATGTGGTGGGATCATGAACAGTTTTTAAATGATTGTAAAACAAAGCTGATTCAAAAGAAATTCAACAATGTTAATCTGTATTTGGGTATTGCCAATACGTTGGAATCCGGAATGAAAATTGAAACTGTGACTAAAGATAAAACGCAGGGTTCAAGACATATTCGTTCCATTTTAGCATTAGACAATCACATTAAAAACAATCCAAAAAACCAACTTCATTATAAATCCAAATACTATAAAGAGGATACTCATAATTCTGCTCCGTTAATAACAACCTATGATGCTGTTCGTTTTTTCTTTGATTTTTATAAACTGAACATTACCATGGTTGATTTTACGGATAACGGCATTGCATTTCCAATTAAAATGGAAAAACATTTTGAAAATGTGTCCAAAAAAATGGGCTATAAAGTTGCTCCAACAGAGGGACTGGTCAATAATTATGGTTATAAGGCATTAGAAAAAAAGAAAATGGATCAAGCGGAGTATTTTTTTAAAATGAATGTAAAAAATTACCCTGATAGCGCTAATGTTTATGACTCTTATGGAGATTATTTTCTTGAAATAGGAGATAAGCCAAACGCGATTTTAAATTTTAAAAAGGCCCTATCAATAGCAGAAAACTCTGAAACCCGACAAAAATTTGAAAATCTTCAAAAGCAATAGTACCATGAAAGATTCAAAATCAAATCAATTAAAGAAAACACTGGGCGTTAGTTTTGGCATCGCAATTTTGGTTGGAAGTACCATTGGCGTAGGAATTCTTAGAACTCCAGGAACTATTGCAGGGATGTTGGATAATTATTGGCTTATTATTGCTTGTTGGTTGATTGGCGGACTTTATGTTTTAATAGGTGTTGGTTCTTACTCCGAATTAGCTACTATGCTTCCTAAAGCTGGTGGTTCCTATAATTACGTCAAACGTGCTTTCGGGAATTATGCAGGTTTTCTAACGGGTTGGTTTGATTATATTACCAATGCCATTGCGCCAGCCTTTTTCTGCATTGTAATTAGTGAATACATTGTGATTCTGTTTCCTAATTTAGAAAGTCAAACCACAGTTATTGCCATTGCATTTTTAATTGCTTTTACATTGCTACATGCCAGTGGCGTAAAAAGTGGGAGTGTTGTGCAACAAATAACGAGCGTCATTAAAGTGGTTTTCTTTGTAGCTTTAATTGTTGCTTGTTTTATGTATTCGGGAGTGAAATTTAATCCTATTGAAAATAATCCTAAGGTAGTTGAAATTGGAGTACTGATTGGTTTTTTCAAATCGCTTCAAATGGTTTTGGGTACTTATGACGGCTGGAATGCAGGTTGCTTTTTTGCCGAAGAAGATGAAAATCCAGGTAAAAACATTCCTAAATCTTTATACACCGGAGCTATCATTGTAATCCTGATTTATGTAGTAATTAACATGGCGTTTTTTTATGTAATGCCAATTGCTTCGTTGGCCAATACATCCTTAGCAGCATCAGAAGTTGCGAAAGTTGTTTTTGGTGAAAATGGAGCTCTTATTGTAACTATTATTGCGGTCTTTTCTATCATTAGTATTCTTAACGCATACATGATGATTCCTCCAAGAATACTTTACGGATTGAGTAGGGATGGTTTTTTTATTGAAAAAGGAACTTTGGTAAACAAAGGAGGTACTCCAATTGTAACGCTTTTAGTTTCGGCTGCATTTACTTTGGTATTGATTTGTATTGGTTCCTTTGAAGTGCTATTTTCATTGGCGACTTTCATGTCGGTTATTGTTTGGGGATTAGCGTATTGCGCTTTGATAAAACTAAGAATTAGCGAACCCAATTTACCCAGACCTTATAAATCTTGGGGATATCCTTGGACTACGATTGTAATGATCCTTTTCTCTTTAGCATTGTTTTTTGGTTTTGCTTATAGCGATAGTACTAGTTTATTAGTTATTGGTGCGATAGCATTGTTATCCTATCCTGTTTTTTTGATGTTAAATCGAGGGAATAAAAAAGGAAATTAAAAGGGAAGTTTGGGATTTCAAAAAGCTGTAAATAAAAAAAGGAGGTCTTTTTACAGACCTCCATTTTAGATTTTGATTTATCATTATCAACTTACAAGGTTCCGAGTAGCTGACTATTGTACTACCTTGAACAAGGCCTCCAAGTAATTAATCAAAATCATACTCAAATATAGAAAATATTTCAATATAAAAGTTTTGAAATCAGCACTTTAACATTATTTTAACGTTGCGTTTTTGAATGATAAAAATCATTAATATTTTCCGTTTAATAACTCCCCGCCAATAGCGGATTTTGCTTCAATTCCTAATTTTTTCATCATTTCATACGTTGTGCAAACTGCTGCCGAAGTAACAGGAATTCCAATTTCTTTTTGGATTAAATCAATAGCTTCCAAAGAGGGCATTTGCACACAGGCAGAAGCTACTAAAACATCAACGCCAGTTAAATCAAGTCTTTTATAAATCTCCAATAAATTCAACGGATTTTGTGCAGCAACTTCTAAGTTATCTGGAATTTCCAAAGCAATAGAA
>Ga0066412_1000362_pt1 | contig 17814 bp, 11 predicted proteins | sample LakWasMet16_LOW5_2_FD_59499 | JGI IMG/M metagenome (GOLD analysis project Ga0066412, IMG submission 59499) | Freshwater sediment methanotrophic microbial communities from Lake Washington under simulated oxygen tension - Sediment Metagenome 16_LOW5 | ecosystem: Environmental > Aquatic >... | reverse complement strand
TTTTATTCAGGAACTAAGCTTGTTTCTTTATCTGTAACCCCATCAAATAGTTTAACTATTTATTATACAACAGATGGTTCTGAACCAACAACAGGATCTTCCATGTATGTTTCTACTCCTGTAAGTATAAGTACAACTTCTGTTTTAAGAGCATTTGCTGTTAGCAGTAACTCTTCGATATTACCAAGTTTCATGGAAACTAATACTTACTTTATTAATGAGACGATTAATGCTCAGTATGGAGTTGTTTCTATTAGTGGAGGGTCTCCATTAGATCAATTATTATCAGGAACACAAAATAATCCTAAAACTCATTTTGAATATTTTGAAAACCAAGCCTTTAAAACAGAAGGATATGGAGCAGCTGATAAACATGGAAATGATTCATGGGCTTATCAGCAAAGAGGGATTGATGTAGAAACATATGATGAATATGGATATAACAATGCGTATAAACATCAGTTTTTTACGGATCCTAATATGAATCCAAGCCCTCGTGCAGAATTTCAACATATTATTTTGAAGGCAGCGGCTTCAGATAACTACTCTTCTTCTAATAATGTAGGAAAGTTATCTTGTCATATGCGTGATGCATTTGTTCAATCGTACCAATTTAAAAGTGGATTAGAATTAGATGGAAGAAGAAATAAGCATGTCATTGTTTTTAAAAATGGGGCTTATTGGGGCTTATACGAATTACGTGAAGCATTTGAAGGTGATTACACAGATTATTATTATAATCAACCTGCTGATAGTATTGATAATTTGGCATATTGGGGAAGTTTGCAAATTAGAAATGGTAGTGATACTGCTTGGGTAAATTTATATAATTTCATTATGGGAAATTCAATGACTAATGTGGCAAATTATGCTTACGTTGAAAGTAAATTGAATTTTAAAAGTTTAGTAGATTACATGGTTTACAATTCCTATGTTGTTAATTCTGATTTTATCAACTGGAATTCTGCTTGGTGGAGAGGAAGAGCAACACAAGGCGACAAAAAGAAATGGCGCTACTGGAGTTGGGATATGGATAACGTATACGATTTAGGAGAAAATTTCTCTGGCTTACCAACGACTGATATGAATTCCAGCCCATGTGATTACACAAATGAATTTCAAAATGCAGGTCCTAACATGGGACATCCAGATATTTTAGAAAAATTATTAACGAATCCGGATTTTAAAGCCTACTATATTAACCGTTATGCTGATTTAATAAATACCGCCTTAAAGTGTAGTAAGATTATGCCTCACTTTAATTATTTTAAAACTATTTTAACTCCCGAAATGCCTCGTCAAATTGCAAAGTGGGGTGGTTCAATGAGTCAATGGAATACTAATATGGATACATTAGAGTCTAAAATTCAAAGACGTTGTGCGTTAATAGATTCTGCTATTGTAAATTGTTATAATGTTTCAGGACCATTTAATATTACGGTAGATGTTGATCCTCCTGGAGCAGGTAATGTTAAATTAAATAGTATTTGGTTAAACAATTTTTTATGGACAGGTAATTATTTTGGAGGAGTAAAAATGACCTTTCAACAAACTGTTTTAGATACTGCATTATATGAATTTGATTATTGGGAGTTTAAAAAACATGTGCCATCATCAAATACTACAGATGATAGTGTCTCTATTCAATTATCAACTACGGATAATATAGTTGCACATTATATTGAGAAAGCTAAAGACGTTGTATTTCCAACGGCATTTACTCCAAACGGTGATGGACGAAATGATATATTATCTCCATTAGGAATTAGAAATGTGAAAACAATGACGATTGAAATATGGAATCGTTGGGGACAATTAGTTTATAGTTCTACAGATCCAACTAAAGGATGGGATGGTAATTTTAATGGCACGCCTTCTCAAACAGGAGTGTATGCCTATAGAGTATATTATACAAATGCCATTAACGAGGAAAAAGTTATAAAAGGTAATGTTACATTAATCAGATAATTTTATGAAAAAATATTTATACATCATTACGTTATTTGTTTCTTCAGTTGGTTTTTCTCAGGACATCCATTTTTCACAAATCCAAGAATCACCACTTTGGCTAAATCCAGCAAATGCCGGATTTATGAATGGCTATTTTAGAGCCGTTGCTAATTATAGAAATCAATGGGCTTCTATGGGAAATGCTTATCAAACGATGGCTATTTCAGTTGATGCATCAACTTTAAAAACTAAAAAAGGAAAAGCTTATTTGGGTTTAGGATTGTTTGTGTTTAATGACAGAGCTGGTGTTGCTAAAATGGGAACAACACAAGGGCAACTTCATTTAAACGCCATTATTAAAACCAGTAAAAAAAGCAAATTAGGTGGTGCAGTTTATATTGGATTTAATCAAAGCAGTGCTAATTATGCGTCTTTAACCTATGCTAATCAATATAACGGAAAAGAAATCGATAATACGATTGCAAATGGTGAAGTGATAACATATAATTCATTTATGAGTTCAGATGTTGGCGCAGGATTAAATTATGAATTTTCATCTGCAAATATTGACATGTTACGTGATGATATTTTTAGTTTAAAAATTGGTGGAGCAGTTCATCATTTAAATCAACCTGTTCAAAAATTCGCTTCTGGTTCAACTTATAAATTACCAATGCGTTTTGTTGGAAATGTACAAGCAAGAATAGATATCAAAGGAACAAAAATAGCTATTTTGCCAAGTGCAGTTTATTTAAGACAAGCTACAGCTTCTGAAATTATTGTAGGAACTCATGTTCGTTATCGTTTTAAAAATCCAACTAAGGTAACTGGAATGAAATCTGAAACAGGATTAAATATTGGTGTTTATTATCGTGTAGGCGACGCTATTATTCCTCAAATTAACTTGGATATGGGTAAATACGCTGTTGGTGTAGCTTATGATTTAAATATATCTAAGTACAAGCAAGTAAGTCAAATGCAAGGTGGATTTGAAATTTATTTAAAATTTATGACTTTAGATGATGCTTTATTTAAACGTAAACGTGAGCATGGATTAAATTAATTTCTTTTTTTATAACTAAATTTAAGTCGAGATAAAACTCGACTTTTTTTGTATCCAATTTTAAAATATAAAAAAACAAATAGTGCATTAATCATCTTTTTTGGATTGTTAATGTGGTTCTTGTTATGTTTGCCTAAACCTTTGTTTAAAGATTCTTATTCTATCATTTTAAATGATAAGAATGGAAATTTGTTATCTGCAAAAATTGCTAAAGATGGACAATGGAGGTTTCCTGAGGCCAAAAATTTAAATCCTAAATTTGTTTATAGTATACTTGCCTTTGAAGATGAATATTTTTTTCAGCATAAGGGTATAAATCCTTTTTCGATTTACAGAGCATTTAAACAAAATAAAAAAGCAGGTAAAGTTGTTAGCGGAGGTAGTACCATTACTATGCAACTAACAAGACTCATTCGTCAAAATCAAAAAAGAACCTACTACGAAAAATTGATTGAAATAATTTTGGCTTTGCGACTTGAGCTAACGTATTCAAAATCTGAAATCTTACAATTGTATTCATCACATGCTCCCTTTGGAACTAATGTTGTTGGTATTGATGCAGCCTCGTGGCGTTATTTTGGAAGAAGTTTATCTGAATTGTCTTGGTCGGAATGCGCTACATTAGCTGTATTACCAAATTCACCTTCGATCATTTATCCTGGAAAAAATCAAGAGAAATTAAAACGTAAAAGAGATAAATTATTAAATAAACTTTTTATATTAAAATGTATTGATGAAGAAACGTATCGATTGTCAATTCAAGAGCCATTACCGCAAAAACCGTTTGCCTTACTTAATAAATCCAGACATTTGCTTAATAGAGCTTTAAATGAAAATAGTGCTGAAAATAATTTTCAAACAACTATTGATGCGGAAATACAAAATAGATTATTAGAAATTTTAACTAAACATGCTTCAGTATTAAAACAAAATGAAATACATAATCTGTGTGCTTTAGTATTAGATGTTAATACAAATGAAGTGGTTTCTTATATTGGAAATACGCCTATTAAAGAAAAAGAGCCACATGGTGAAGATGTAGATGTAATTACATCCAATCGTAGTACAGGTAGCTTATTAAAACCTTATTTATATGGCTTTATGTTAAATGATGGGCAGTTGCTTCCTAATATGTTAGTGCCAGATGTTCCTACACAAATTGCAGGTTATGTTCCTCAAAATTTTGATTTTACGTATGATGGTGCCGTGCCTGCAAAACAAGCATTATCAAGAAGTTTAAATATCCCTGCGGTAAAAATGCTGCAACAATATACCATTGATAAATTTTTAGATAGGCTAAAGCAAATTGGTTTATCAAGTATGAATCGTTCGGCTGATAACTACGGCTTGTCTTTAATTCTTGGTGGAGGAGAAGCTAAGTTGTGGGATATGTGTTCGGCTTATGCTAGTATGGCAAGAGTTTTAAATCATTATAATGAATCAAAAAATTATCATTCAGTTGATTGGGAAAAACCACATTACCTTTTAAACACTGAATCTAAAAAACATATAAAACAAAATAACACTCCTTTATTATCAGCTTCATCTATTTGGTTGACATTTGAAGCAATGGCTGAGGTTGGCCGACCAGATATAGACGCGAGTTGGCAACGGCTAGGTAATGCACAAAAAATTGCATGGAAAACAGGAACCAGTTTTGGTTTTAGAGATGGGTGGGCTATTGGTATTTCTGGAAATTATGTAGTAGGAGTGTGGGTTGGGAATGCAGATGGAGAAGGTCGCCCGGGTTTAACTGGAATTTCTGCAGCAGCTCCAATCCTATTTGAAATTTTTGGATCACTTCCAAAATCAAATTGGTTTAAAATGCCAGTTAACGATTTGAAAACCGTTGAGGTTTGTAAGCAAAGTGGGTGTTTGGCTTCTCAATATTGTAATGATATTAAAAATGAAAGAATTCCCAAAAACAGTATTGTATCTATAACCTGTTCTTATCACAAACCTATACATGTAGACACAAGTGAACATTACAGAGTAACAGATGCATGCGTGTCGCCGTTAGATATGAAAACAATATCTTGGTTTGTGTTACCTCCTGTGCAAGAGTATTATTTTAAAACTAAAAACCCGATGTATAAATCATTGCCACCTTACAAAGCTGGATGTGAACCTGAGATTGAAAAATCAATGGAGATGATTTATCCAAAGGCGGGAACAGTAATTTATATTCCTTATGAATTAACTGGCGAACAAGGGAAAACAGTTTTTGAAATAGCACATCGTAATCCTTCTAATTCTGTTTTTTGGCATATTGATGGGGTTTTAGTTGGGACAACAAAAGATATTCATCAGTTAGGTCTAAATCCATCAAAAGGCAAGCACACGCTGTCATTATCTGATAATACTGGTGAAACGCTCAATATACCTTTTGAGGTGGTAAGTGAAAAAAAGTAAAACTGTTAATTGCTTTATCGTTTTTGTTGAAAAAACATCAAAGCCACCAAGGCTTTCCTTTATTATATTTGACTAATGGCATTATTGGAAAAAGAAACAGAAAAATTATTTTATTCTATTGGCGAGGTAGCTGATATGTTTGATGTAAATACATCATTAATACGTTTTTGGGAAAAAGAATTTGATGTCATTACCCCTTCAAAAAACAAAAAAGGAAATCGTCTTTTTACAAAAAAAGATATTGAGAATTTTAAATTAATTTTTCATTTTGTAAAAGAAAAAGGATACACGCTACAAGGTGCTAAAGACAAATTGAAAGGCGGCATGAAAGAGTCTGATCAAGTAAAAGTGGAAGTGATTGATAAGTTGAAAGGTATCAAAGAACAGCTTTTAAAAATGAAAGATTCTCTTTAATTTAACCAGTTCTGGTTTATAATTATTCCCATTATTTCATCTAATTTCTGTATTTTTACTCTATGACTTTAGATAGAAAAATAGCGCCCGATTTTAAAACCATTGACAAAATAGATATTCAACAAGCCGTTGAAAACACATTAGATAATGGTATTAAAGTTTATACAATAGATAGTGGCTCTCAGGAGTTAACAAAGCTTGAGTTTGTTTTTAAAGCTGGCATGTATTATCAATCTCAGCCATTATTAGCATCAGCTGCTAATAATTTATTAGAGACAGGAACAAAAAATTACTCTGCCAATGAATTATCTGACAATATTGATTTTTTTGGTTCTTTCTTCGAATGCGCCGTTGAACAAGATTATGCTTCTTTAGCTTTATTTAGCTTAAATAAATATTTAGACAAGAGTTTGCATTATGTAGAGGATATTATTAAAAATCCAACTTTTCCAAAAGATGAATTTAATATTTATATCTCTAACAAAAAACAAAAGCATTTAGTTAATTCTGAGAAAGTAAATGTATTGGCTCGTCGTCGTTTTTCTGAATTAGCGTTTGGAGAAAAACATCCATACGGAATTACGGTTAAAGATGAAGATTTTGACAAGTTGACTTTAGAAAGTGTTATTGAATTTTATAAAACATTTTATCATTCTGGGAATTGTACCATTATTGCTTCCGGTAAATTATCAAAAGACTTAATTGAAACATTAAATCGTTTTTTTGGAAAAACAACATGGGGACATACACAGGCGATTCCAGTTCCTAAAGTTGAAATAGATACTACAAAACAACAAAAACATTTTATCGATAAACCAGATGCAATTCAATCAGCGGTGAGAGTTGGACGATTAATGTTTAATAAAAAAAATCCTGATTATTTTAAATTTCAGGTTTTAAACACAATTCTTGGTGGATACTTTGGTTCTCGTTTAATGGCAAACATTAGAGAAGATAAGGGTTATACTTACGGTATCGGAAGTGGATTAGCCTCTTTAGTAAATGGAGGTTTCTTTTATATTTCAACTGAAGTAGGAACCGATGTAACGAATGACACTTTAAAAGAAATTTATAAGGAGATTAAATTATTACGTGAAGAGTTAGTTGATGCTGATGAATTAGAAACAGTTCGTAATTATGTATTAGGACAGTTTTTAAGAAGTGTTGACGGGCCATATTCATTAGCAGATAAGTTTAAGGCTATTTGGGAATACGGCTTAGATTATAGTTATTTTGAAAAATATTTTGATGCTGTAAAAACGATTACACCAGAAGAAATAAAGGCTTTGGCAAATACTTATTTGCAAGAAAAAGATTTAATAGAATTAGTTGTAGGGAAAAAATAATACAAGTCAGTGGCAAAAATTTTTATTATAGGTCCTGCATATCCTTTACGTGGTGGTTTAGCAACGTTTGACGAGTTATTTTGCGAGGCATTCAATAAACAAGGGCATGATTGCGAAATCATATCGTACAGTTTACAGTACCCTAATTTTTTATTTCCTGGAAGTACACAGTTTGACACAAGTGGTAATGCACCTAAACATATTAAAATTCATACTTTAATTAATTCTGTCAATCCTATATCCTGGATTAAAACAGCTCGATTTATCAAAAAACAAAAACCAGATTTTATTGTATTTCGTTTTTGGATTCCTTTTATGGGACCTGCTCTTGGAAGCATTGCTCGTATGGTTCGTAAAAGTGGTATAAAAGTGTTAGCCATTACAGATAATGTGATTCCTCACGAAAAACGTGCAGGAGACTCAGCTTTTGCAAAATATTTTATTAATGGTTGCGATGGATTTGTGACTATGAGTAAAGCAGTGATGAGTGATTTAGAAAAGTTTACTAAGATAACTCATAAAAAATATTTATTACACCCGCTTTATACCTCTTTCGGTGAAAAATTAAATAAGCTGGATGCTCGAATAGCAATAGGCTTACCAGAAGATAAACAAATTGTTTTGTTTTTTGGATTGATCAGAAAATACAAAGGATTAGATATGTTGTTGGATGCGATGAATGAATTGAAATCAAATCCAAATATTGTATTGGTCATTGCTGGAGAATTTTATGAAGACAAACAGCCTTATTTAGATTTGATTGAAAACTATCAAATTCAAAATCAAGTGATAGTACACGCAAAGTTTATTGCTAACGAAGATGTAAAATTATATTTCTCTGCCGCTGATTTAGTTGCTTTGCCTTATAGAAGCGCTACACAAAGTGGAGTCACGCAAGTATCCTTTCATTTTGAAGTGCCTACTTTAGTAACTAATGTTGGTGGTTTAGGTGAAATTATCCCAAATAATGTAGCTGGATATGTGGTGGAATCAAATGGAGTTGCAATAGCTGAAGGAATTAAAGATTATTTTGAGAATAACAGAATGCATTTGTTTACCGAAGGAATGATAAAAGAAAAACAAAAATATGATTGGAAAATATTTGTAAATGAAGTTTTTGATTTATTTCAATCAATCCAAAAGTCGTAAATACTTAATAATAAAAAAGCCCTACTTATATTATAAGTAGGGCTTTTTTATTGATATAAATCGATTAATTAATAATTAGTTTTCTAATTACTTTTTTCGAATTGTAATTTAATTCTACAAAATACACGCCCGCAGGAATATTATTTTGTAAATCAAAGTTTAAGGAAGTAGCGCCTACATTATATTCTTTGTTTACAACAAGAGATTGAATTTCTTGTCCGCAAACTGAATATAATTTAGCTGTTACAGTTCCATTTTCAGTAGAATTAAATTTTATTGAAAATTTATCTTTTGCAGGATTAGGGAATAAACTGATGTTTGCAGGAGCATCAGTTTGTTCTTTAACACCAACTGTACTTACAATAATTTGACCTTTCATGCCCATACTTGCATGAAATTGACACACATAATAAATAGTATTTGCTGAGGTAATAGTGAAAGTATGGTTGCTTGTTTTAACACCAAATCCAGATGTTAAAGAAGATGTCCCACTTGCTGTCCAAGTTGTTTGGTCAACTTCAACTAATGGATGATTACCACTTGCGGCAATTGTTACAACATCCCCTACAGTTACTGTTAATGTAGCTGGAGAATAAGTGGTGCCACTAATTGAAACAGTGTACGACGTCGCTTTCATACTTATTGTGACAATTGATAATAAAATAATAGAGTAAATTTTTTTCATAGTTTATTTTTTATTGGGTTTATATATATTAAAGATAATATAATTTTTAAAAGTGGTTTGTTTTTTTAACAATATTCTATTGTTAAGCCTTGTTTTGAGATATAGTATACTAAAGCTATATTTGAACACTAAAAATTAGTAGAAATGATAATTAGAAGCAAGGCTCCTTTAAGAATTGGTTTAGCAGGAGGCGGAACTGATGTTTCTCCATATAGTGATATTTATGGCGGAGCTATTTTAAATGCTACAATTGATTTGTACGCTTATGCGAGTTTAGAGCCTCTGGATAATGATAAAATTGAATTTTGCATCGACGGTACGGATAAATGTTTATCAGTAAAATCAGAAAAAGAATTACAAATTGTTGAAGGCTTTGAATTATTTATCGGAGTGTATAATCGTATTGTTAAAGAGTATGATTTAAAACCTTTATCGTTCAGATTGACTTCATATATTGAAGCGCCTCAAGGATCTGGTTTAGGAACGTCTTCAACGATTGTTGTTTCGTTAATTGGAACGTTTGTTGAATGGTTAAAATTACCTCTAGGTAAATACGACATTGCTCGCTTAGCTTATGAAATCGAACGTATTGATTTAGGAATGAGTGGTGGTAAGCAAGATCAATATGCAGCTACTTTTGGTGGTATTAATTTCATGGAGTTTTTAGCAGATGATAAAGTAATTGTAAATCCATTACAGTTAAAAGATGAAGTGTTGTATGAATTAGAATTTAATTTATTATTATACTTTACAGCTACGCAGCGTTTATCAGCTACTATTATTAACGAACAAGTTAAAAATGTAAAAGATAAAAACGAAAAATCGGTTGATGCTATGCATAATTTAAAAGAGCAAGCACAACAAATGAAAGATAGCTTGTTACGTGGCGACTTAAATAAAATAGGAGAGATTTTACATTTTGGTTGGATGAATAAGAAACAAATAGCAAAATCTATCAGTAATGATTTAATTGATAATGTTTATACAACGGCTATTAATACTGGAGCAACAGGCGGTAAAATATCTGGAGCAGGCGGCGGCGGCTTTATGTTTTTTTACTGCCCAGGTGTAACTAAAGTAAAAGTAGCTAGAGCAATTGAAGGATTGGGTGGCAGAGTGCAATCTTTTAAATTTACCACTCAAGGTTTAACTACTTGGACGAGTTTGTAAAATAAACCCTATCAGAATTTTATTTCTGATAGGGTTAAGGCTATTCTGTTGTTTAATTAGAATTTACCTTTTGTTTTTTATTTAGAAACGCGCAATCTTTCGTTTTGTAATACAATTAATTGTATTTGTGTTAGATGCTTCAGTACTTCCACATGCGTATCATTATCAAATCTATACGCAAGGTCAATATTTGCTTTGTTTTTTACATTTGGTAATATTTTATTCAATGGACTACCTTCTGTTTTTGAATTGTATTCTTTTATTAATGCAATCAATGTATCGATATTAGATTGTTGCTTCTCGTCAAAACCACCACCACTATCACTTATGTACAGTTCCTTGTCTTCAAAATCTTCTGGAATCATGGATACTCCTGTTTCCATAAATACTAGGGAAGATTTTAACTGATCACATAATTCAATTATTCGATTTGTTATTTCGGTTGATTCATTTACCAAAGTATCGTTTTTAGATAATTCATCGTTTAATTTTCTTTCATTAGCCACAATTTGTTCGTTTATTAAAAATACGGTTGTGTTTTTAATACCTAAGGCTTTTGTCCCTTGTGGTGATCTTATAAGGGATAGCCATAGTCCGCAAATCATAATCATTACAATAGACATTGTTACTGTATTGATTTTCTCGTCAGGTTTTTTGATTCCAGTAATAAAGAATAAAGGAAGTAAAATGAGTCCTAATGAAATTACTGCTGAGTATCCTAATATCATTGAATAAGGCCAATGCATTATTTTAAATAATATAGATAAACTCAATAATATTCCAGATAAAATTCCAAACGCGAGAATTATTTTGTCTATTACTTGTTGTTTATCTCTCACTTTGAGTAAGAATAGCAATGGAAGAAAAATGAGACTTGACGTGCTAATACCTAGTACTATTAAGGCTGAGGCTCCAGGCCAGTGCATAAATTTAAATAGAATACCAAAAATCATTGCTGCAGCAGAAAATGATCCGCTTGTTATCATTACTTTTTTCATGGTGTAGTAGTTTTTATAAGTTAGTAATAGGAGAGTCTCTTCTTCAATTTCCCATAATTCATCTTTATAAAAAGTTTGTATGGTTTTTTTGTAGAAGCTCTCGAAGTCTCCATTTTCTTCGAGATTGTTTTCAATGATACAACAAACATGATCTAATAGGTTTTGCTGCAGGCTCTCCATCTCAACGCCACGTGCACCAATGTCGTTAAGGATATAGTCTATTTGTTGATCACTGATACGGTACATAATTTTAAGATTTAAGAGATAAGTTGTATGTTTTTTGATTTGAATGTTTTTTTTTCAAACAACCAACAACTTATTTCCAATAACTTTTTAAGTAGTTTTTGTTTTGATGTCTAGCAAAAATTTCATTGTTTCCATAAAGTCAGCTAACTCGCTCACTTTTTCTTTGGTTTTGTTTTTTCCACTTGGACTAAGTGTGTAATATTTACGAACTCGCTTTCCAATAAATTCAGATTCAGTAGTTACTAAACCATCCGCTTCTAATGCATGTAATGTTGGATATAATGCGCCCTCTGTAATTTGAATTTTATCCAAGGTTAATTCTTTTACACGTTGTGTTATTTCATAACCATACATTTTTTTATTGTCGGCCAATAGCTTTAAAACAATTGTTTTAAGTGTTCCTTTTATTAATTCTGAAGAATAGATCATGATGTTATAATGTTATACTTAAGACAAAGATACATAAGAATCTAATGTATTGCTCTATTATGCTTAAAAAATATTTAAAATATTGAAAATCAGCAAAATAAAAATTAAAAGAGTTTATAAGCATATATTAACGATGAAGAAATTTCAGTCAAAAATTCTTTAATTTTAGAGTATGACAGAAGAAATAGTTTTAAGAGAAGCCACCTTTAGCCCAAGAGTAAAAACCTACATCTTTTTTGTAGTCTTATTTTTTTTGTGCTCAACAGTCATAGGACTAGTTCTTGTCCCTTTTTGGATTTTTGGATTAGGGCAATGGTTGAGTGGAAAATATTTCAAGACTTTATCTTGTCAAATCACTAATAAAAATTTAAAATTTTCTAAAGGATTGGTTGTGCATATTGAGAAAACAATTCCAGTAGAAAATATACAAGATTTATCTTTTGTTGGCGGACCTATTCTTCGCTACTTTGGATTAACCTTAATTAAAATTGAAACTGCTGGCGGTGGTGGCGGACCTCATCATCAAAACATGATGAGTATGTTGGGGATTAATGATGCTGAAAGTTTTAAAACACAAATATTACAACAACGCGAAATAGTGATTAATCAAAAACATGGTTATGGAAATGCATTAACAAGTAACGTTCCGCAAACTCAAGCCATTGATAACACACAACTTTTAACTGATATTAAAAACGAATTAATAGAAATTAAAAACGCTTTAAAGAAATAATGTCAAGCTGAGCGGAGTCGAAGCGAAACTAACTCATCATTAATCACTCAACACTTATAACTAAAATAAATGTTCTTAATATTTGATACTGAAACAACAGGCTTACCGCGCAGTTATAGTGCACCGCTAACAGATTTTGATAATTGGCCACGCATGGTTCAAGTAGCTTGGCAATTACATGATGCTCAAGGAAATTTAATTAATAGTAATTCTATTATCATTAAACCCGAAGGTTACACCATTCCTTTTAACGCAGTTCAAATACATGGTATTACTAACGAACGTGCTATTGAAGAAGGACAAGATTTAAAAACAGTTTTACAAGAATTTGTAGATGTTGTTAATCAAGCAAAATACTTATGTGGACATAATATCGAGTTTGATAATAATATTATTGGTTCCGAATTATTACGTTGTGGTTTAGAAAATAGTTTAGCAGCTAAACCATTTATTGATACAAAGAACGATGAAACAACCGAGTACTGCGCCATTCCAGGTGGACGTGGTGGTAAATTTAAATGGCCAACCTTAACTGAGTTATATACAAAGTTATTTAATGCTTCTTTCGAAGAAGCGCATAATGCAGCATTTGATGTATTAGCAACAGGTAAAGTATTCTTCGAAATTATTAAAAGAGGAATTACTAAAGTTGCTGAAGTTCCAGATTTACAAACGGTTAATTACCAAGCTCCTGATTTAACTGAATTATATAAACACGAGCAAGCATGGAAAGAGAGAAAAAATAAGAAAGCAGAACCTTCTGTCACTTCGAGCGGAGTCGAGAAGTCTAGCGTATTAACTGATACAACGAAACTAAAATTCTCTCATCTTCATAATCACACACAGTTCTCCGTTCTTCAATCAACCAGCGATGTTAAGGAGTTGGTAAAGAAAGCTGTGTTTTATGATATGCCTGCTGTTGCAATGACAGATCATGGGAATATGTATGGTGCTTTTCAATTTTGGCAAGCTATTGATAAACATAATAAGAGCGTAAAAGATAATAACGCTGCTATTACTAAAGGGGAAAAAGAAGGTGATTTACAAAACGAATTAAAATGTATTATTGGTTGCGAATTATTTATTTGTAAAGATCATAAAGATAAAACTAAACAGGATAATGGATACACGCAAGTATTCATTGCTAAAAACCGAATAGGCTATCAAAATTTATCGAAGTTAAGTTCGGTTGGTTTAATTGATGGCGCTTATTATGTGCCACGTATTGATAAAAATTTATTATTGCAATATAAAGATGGATTAATTGCAACTACTGGTTCTCTGACTTCTGAAATTCCTAATTTAATTTTAAATGTTGGTGAAGAGCAAGCGGAAGAAGTGTTTGTGTGGTACAAAGAATTATTTGGTGATGATTTTTATGTGGAGTTAAATCGCCATGATTTGCAAGAAGAAAACCACGTTAATGATGTATTATTAAGATTTGCTGCAAAGTATAATGTTAAATATTTCGCTGCAAATAGTAATTATTATTTAGATAAAAATGGATTTGATGCGCATGATATTTTATTGTGTGTAAAAGATGGAGAGAAAAAAGCAACACCAGTTGGTCGTGGACGAGGCTTTAGATACGGCTTACAGAACAAAGAGTTTTATTTTAAATCTCCTAAAGAGATGATAGAATTATTTGCTGATATGCCCGAAGCTATTGAAATGACGAATGAAATTGTAGCTAAAGTGGAACAGTTTAAATTAGGTCGTGATATTTTATTACCTAAATTCGAAATTGCACAAGATTTTATTGATGCCAATGTTGAAGAAATAGATGCTTCCCATCAACGTATTATTGCTTTAAAAGAAAAAGGGTGGGCTGAGAAAAATTTATCTGAAGAAGCCATTGAAGTTCAAAAGGCTGAAATGAGAGTGATTGCAGAACAGTTTATTTACATGTCACACTTAACTTGGGAAGGTGCTCGCAAGCGCTACCTAGATATGTCAGATTCTACTAAAGAACGTATTGCTTTTGAATTAGCTACTATTGAAAGAATGGGGTATCCTGGTTACTTTTTAATTGTAGCTGATTTCATTGCTGAAGCACGTAAAATGGGAGTAGCAGTTGGTCCAGGTCGTGGTTCAGCAGCTGGTTCGGCTATTGCTTATTGTTTATGGATTACTAACGTTGACCCAATTAAGTTCGATTTACTATTTGAGCGTTTCTTAAATCCGGATCGTATTAGTATGCCCGATATAGATATTGACTTTGATGATGAAGGCCGTGATAAAGTCATTAAATATGTGATTGATAAATATGGTTTTAATCAAGTGGCTCAAATTATTACTTATGGTACGATGGGCGGTAAATCCGCTATTAAAGATACAGCAAGGGTTTTAGATTTACCATTAGAAGATTCTAATAATTTATCCAAAGCATTTCCTGATAGTTTAGATGCTAAATTGAAAAAGTTGTTGAAACCAGGCGGTATCGATCAAAAATATTTAGATGGCATTAAGGATAAACGTGAAGTCGTTGAACAATCCCATAACTTTAGAAAATTAGCAGAAGGTAATTCGCCACAAGCAGCTGTATTAAAGCAGGCCTATGAATTAGAGGGCTGTTTACGAAACGTCGGTATTCATGCCTGTGGTGTGATTATTACGCCAGACGATATGGTGAAGTTTGTGCCTGTGACTAAAGCAAAAGATAGTGATATGCTCGTTACTCAGTTTGATAACTCAGTGGCAGAAAGTGCAGGTTTATTAAAAATGGACTTCTTGGGTTTAAGAACCTTAACCATTATTAAAGATGCGATTAGTTATATTAAAATAAATCATGGAATTGATATTGATATTGACACCATAGATTTAGAAGATAAAAAAACTTACGAATTATTTCAACGAGGCGAAACAAACGGTGTGTTTCAGTATGAGAGTGCCGGTATGCAAAAATCTTTAAAAGATTTGAAGCCAGATACCTTTAATGATTTAATTGCCATGAATGCCTTGTATCGTCCAGGTCCAATTGCCTATATTCCAAACTACATTAATCGTAAACATGGTAAAGAGCCTGTTGTGATGGATTTAGAAGGAATGGAAGAATACCTAGGCGAAACTTATGGTATCACCGTTTATCAGGAACAGGTAATGAGACTGTCTCAAAAATTAGCAAACTTTACAAAAGGTGATGCCGATACATTGCGTAAAGCAATGGGAAAAAAAGACAGAGCAACGCTTGATAAAATGAAAGGGAAATTCATTGATAATTGTAAAGCCAATAATCATGATCCTGTAGTTGCCGAAAAAGTTTGGAAAGATTGGGAGGCCTTTGCAAGTTATGCGTTTAATAAATCTCACTCAACTTGTTATGCTTATGTAGCATTTCAAACGGCATACATCAAAGCGCATTACCCATCAGAGTTTATGGCTTCGGTATTAAATCATGCCGGAAGCATTGATTCTATTTCATTTTTAATGGAAGAATGTAAACGTATGGGCGTAAAAGTTTTAGGTCCAGATATTAACGAAGGTTTTGCAAAGTTTGCCGTAATACCAGGTGGTACTGATATTCGTTTTGGAATGGGTGCTATTAAAGGAGTAGGAGAGAACACCGTAAATAATATTATTGAAGAAAGAAACACAAACGGAAAATTTGTGTCTGTTTTTGATTTAGCAAAACGTTTAGATAGTAAATGCGTTAATAAAAAATCTTTAGAAGGATTAGCATTAGCTGGCGGCTTTGATAGTTTTGAGGGAATTCATCGCGCCATGTTTTTTACTCCAGATACGGATGGCTTTACATTAACCGACAAAATGATTAAGTATAGTAATCAAATGAGTTTGGGTAATGATACATCACAAGCAAGTTTATTTGGTGGCGATGATGAAATTGAAATTACAGAACCACAATTGCCTCAAAAAATTGAAGCTTGGGGCAAGTTAGAAGAGTTAGCAAGAGAAAAAGAAGTCGTAGGTTTCTTTATCTCAGGCCATCCTTTAGATCCTTATAAATTAATTATAGAACATAAGTGTAATGCTAATTGTGCCCAATTAAAAGCAGGTTTAGAGCCGTTTAAAGGTAAAGATGTGACCTTTGGCGGCGTCATTACAGGTTTTGAAAACAGAACAAGTAAAACCGGAAATGCTTTTGGTAAACTAATCGTAGAAGATTACCATGGCTCTGTAGAATTAATGTTATTTGGTAAAGACTTTGTAGAGTATAGTAAATTCATGGTATCACCATTATTTGTTTATGTGAAAGCTAAAGTACAGGAACGTTACGGGCAGCCGGGAAGTTTAGAATTAAAAATTCAAAAAATTGAATTGCTCGAAACAGTTAAAGAAAATATTTTTTCAACGATGAAATTGAAAATGGATATTGCTGCTATTAATGACGAATTAATTGCCAATATCGAATCTATTTTTAATGCGTCTCAAGGTAAATGTAGTGTAGAGTTTTTTGTAGAAGATCCTGCTGAAAATTTAAGTGTTAAACTATTTTCTAAATCTCAAAAAATTGCTGTAAGTACTGAATTAATGAATGAATTAGATAAAATTGGAAGTTTAACTTACGAGTTGACTTAGTGATATATTTATGAAGGATACAGGAGTAAAAATTTTTAGCTCAATATTTTTTTTATTATTTGTTTCTTGTTCGGATTCATTTGATGGCAAGAATGGAATTAAGATTGTCAAATTTCCTGGTACAGATAAGATTTGTCAGACCATTGATTACAAAGATGGGAAGAAGAATGGTACTTTAAAAGAGTACTTTGAAAACGGGAATTTAAAAACTGTACAGCAGTTTAAAGATGATAAAAATGTTGATTCTGCTTTGTATTATCATATCAACGGAAAATTAGCCGCAATTCAAATTCATCATGATGGATATAAATCTGGTTGTTGGAAAAAGTTTAACGAACAAGGTAAACTTTATTCTGAAATGTCTTTTAAGATGGGATTAGTGGATAGCGTGGCTTTAACGTATACTTATAAAACTCTTCACTTAATTGAAAGGTTTAATTTTCAAAGTGGGTCCAAGCATGGTAAACAAGAAACATTTTATAATAGTGGTAAACCAAAAAGCGTTGAGTATTATAATGATGATAGATTATGTTTAGGGACCCAGGAATGGTTGGAAACTGGCGAACTTGTAAATAATGATTTCTCTATTAAGTATATAGAGCAAAATAAGGTAAATATTGAAAATACACTTTATTATATTGTGGCTTTAGAAAACCCAGGCCCAGATGATGAAGTGTTTAGGG
>Ga0066412_1000360_pt1 | contig 17838 bp, 14 predicted proteins | sample LakWasMet16_LOW5_2_FD_59499 | JGI IMG/M metagenome (GOLD analysis project Ga0066412, IMG submission 59499) | Freshwater sediment methanotrophic microbial communities from Lake Washington under simulated oxygen tension - Sediment Metagenome 16_LOW5 | ecosystem: Environmental > Aquatic >... | reverse complement strand
TGACCCTGGTCGACGTCAATGCGATCGACCTGGGCGCCTCCACGATCTCGGACGACCTGACCCTGACCGCCGGCGGGAACATCACCCAGAGCGGGGTGCTCACGGTGGCGGACGACCTGACCTTTGCGCTCACCACGCCCAACACCGACATCCTCCTCTCGACGCAGGCCAACAATCTTGGCCCGATCGCCCCGGTGCTCGCAGGCACGGTGACCAACATCCGCGACCTCGCCCTGCGCAATGTGAATGCCGGCGCCCAGGTTCCCGTTATTTCCCCGGCCACGACGAACCTGAATGGCCTGACCAGCCTGCGGAACCTGACGCTGATCTACGACAACGCGCCCATCAACCTGCCCGGTCTCACCGCCTCGGGCACGATGACCATCACCGCCGGCGGGGCCATCACCGACAGCGCGCCTTCCGTGGTCCCCGGGACTTCCAACTTCAATGCGAATGGCTTCGACATCATCCTCGACGCTCCCGGCAACAGCTTCGGCACTGTTTCCCTGAATGGTGGCACGATCACCCTGACCAACGTCAGTTTGGTCAATCTCGCCGGCGTGACTTCGACCGGTGCCTTCACCCTGTCCTCGCTCGGCAGCCTGACCATCAGTTCCCCGATCTCGAGCGGCTCGACCGTCAACCTGGGATCGACGGGCGGCGACCTGATCATCGATGCGTCCATTGGCACCACTTCGGGGAATATCACGCTCACTGCCGCGCAGAACGTGACGGCCAGCGCTCCCGGGACGGTTACCACCGCTGGAGGTTCGGTCACGGTCACCGCCGGTGCGAATGCCCAGCTGGCGGGCATCACCACCGGGAGCGGTGCGGTTACGATCAACTCGCCCGGTGTCACCCGGTTCATCTCACCCATCACCAATATCGGCTCGCTCCTCACCGACGCGCCCGGCTCCACCGTGATCGGGGGCGGCCAGTTGACCGTCGCCAATTCCTTCCGCTTCAACGATCCGGTTACGCTCAGCGCAGCCCTCACCCTCGGCGGTCCGTCCGGCCGGTTCAACAGCACCCTCAACGGTGGACAGGCCCTCACCGCCAACTTGACCGGCAACCTGACCTTTGTCGGCGCGGTCGGCGGCACGCAGCCGCTCGGTTCAATTACTTCCGCTGGTGCCAGCGCCATGATCTACTATGGCGGCCAGGTTCGGACCACCGGCTCCCAGATCTATAATGGCCCCGTGCTGCTCGGCACGAACACCACGATGGGGGCTTCCGCGCTCACCTTCAACGGCACCCTCAACACCGGCCCGGCCCTCACGACCCTCTCCGGCGTCAACGCCGCCACCACCGGCGAGAGCGACCTGATCGCCAACGTTTCCGGCGCCACGATCTTCAACGCCCCCGTCGGCCAGACGACCCGGCTGGGCGACGTGACCACCGATGCCGGCGGCACGACGATCATCCGCGCCAACTTCAACTCCACCCGGCTCACCGTGAACGATCCGGCGACCTTCGACACCGCCGCGGCCATCACGGTCGATACCACCGGTTCGCAGTTCTATAACAGCTCGGTCACGCTGGGCACGAATCTGACCTTCAACTCGACCCTGGCCGCCGTGTTCAATGCGACGGCGAGCCCGGCCGAGGGCATCTCCTTCGCCCAGGGTCTGTCCGCGGGAGGCCGCACGGTCACGATCACGGCTCCCGGCTCGACCATCAGCACCGGGGGCGACATCGGCGCCTCGAATGCGCGGTTGAACAGCCTCTCCGCCGCCGGCCGCTACATGCTCGTGGGCGGGGATATCTGGGCGCAGAATGACATTGCCCTGTCCATCGGCACGGGGGCGACCGGGGACAACGACTTCCTGCAGTTCACCGCCCCCGGCGGGGCCGCGCGCGGCACCTTCGTGGATTCGGCCGAGGGCGAGATTATCCTCGGCAGCGGGGCGGCCACGGGCACGACGGCCAAGACGGCCGCCCCGGGCCGCGCGTCCATCTTCAAGAGCAATGAGGGTGACCTGAACCTGTTCGCCCACAAGATCACGGTCCAGCCCTTCGAGCGCTTGGTGGTCCGCAACGGCTCGCTGATCGCCATCGCTGATGGCACGGCGGCCACGGATGGAATCACGCTGAGCAGCACCGCGGCGACCAACTACCTGGTCCTGGTCAGCAGTGCCACGCCGGCCGGCGGCACTATTTCGCCGAGCATCCATCTCCGGTCGCGCACGCCGTCGAGCGTGGAAGGCCCGGGCGGCACCCTGCAGGACCAGGGCACGGAACTCGTCGCCGGCGCGGTATTTTTCTACAGCACCAGCTTCGGCTCAAATGTCCCGACGCGCCAGGCCTTTGCCCCCGTGCCCGCCACCTCCGCACTCTTCGATTCCTACCAGACCAACACCGGCAACATTGTGAGCAGCCTCGGCTCCTCGGTGGTCGACGTGCTGCCGGACAGCGGCGGCACGCAGCGCAGTGTCTATGTGGCGGATCTGGTGGTATCCAACCGGTTCCGGCCCAACCCGGTGCCTTTCCTGCTCTATCTCGATTTGAGCACGGCCGGTCTGACCACCCGCACCATCGGCGGCCTCGGGCCCTTTGTCACCGCGTCCGACGATCTGTTCGGGCTGAACCTGCTGCCGATGCGCACGATCACGACCCAGGGCGCCGCCCCGCGCACCGTGCTGCAGTCGGCCTTCACACCGAATGTGCCCCGCGAGGACCGCGAGACCGCCCCGCCCGAGGTCGACCTGTCGCCCGCCGTGCGCGAGCAGCTGCAGGCCCTGGGCATCTACGCCCGCGCCCTGCGGCCGTCCGAGACCCGCTCCCGCGAGCTTCGCATGGGCCTGTTCATGACCATCCCGGAGCGCGAGCGCCCGCGTGAGTCCGACTACGAGGTGGCCGACGCCCGCGTCGAGAACCGCGCCGTGCGCGAGGTCCTCCGCCTTGCCACCGAGGCCGGCCTGATCGGCGATGGCCAGGCCAAGCTCGACCAGGTGGCCCTGGCGCTGGCGGAAAGCTATCAGAGCTTCGAGGTGCTGTCGCTCGGCACGGAGGCGAAGGATTTCCGCGCCTGGCTGGAGAAGAGCGACAATCCCGATGCCCAGCGGGTGCTCGCCTATGTGAAGATCCTCCACGAGACGTTGAAGGGCATCGAGCTGCTCGGCCTCACCCGGCAGGAGCTGGCCAGCTCCAAGGCCCAGATTTACGGCAGCATCCTGCGCGCCCGCCTCAACGCCGAGCCGGAATTCCTCCGCTCGCTGGTCGAGGACACCGCGGCGCCCACGCAGGTGTCGGCCGTCGGCTCGCCCACGGCCACCGCGGGGGCGCTGGCCCAGGCCACGCTGCGCTGATGCCGGTCCCGGCCGGCCTGATTCCTCGCTTGTGCCATCGGCCGGATTGGTTATCGAAGGGGGCTGCCTCCCATGGATTCTACACCAGGTTTCGGAAAAACTAATCCGGGTTTTGGACAAACCAACCCGGGTTTCGGCAATACCAATCCGGCTTCCGGGCAGCCGAACCGCCGGCTCGCGGCCGTGATGTTCCTCGATATGGTCGGTTACAGCGCGATGATGGCCGGGGACGAGGAGCGGGCGCTGGCCTGCGTGGGTGAATTGGAGAAGCTGCTCCGGGCCGAGGTGCCCAAGTTTGGCGGCCGCGTCGTCAAGTTCCTCGGTGACGGCTCGATGATGGAGTTTCCCACTGCCTTGGCCGCCGTGCGCTGCAGCCAAAGCGTGATTCAGGATGTCGAGTCCAACAACGCCTGGGTCCCGGCGGCGAAACGTTACTCCGTCCGCATCGGCCTGCACTTGGGTGAGTTGGTGGATCGGGACGATGACATCTTCAGCAACGCGGTGAACGTGGCCGCGCGCATCCAGCCCCTGGCCGACCCGGGCGGCATCGCCATGTCGAGTTTCATCTACTCCCAGGTCGAGAACCAGCTGGACCTGAAGGGCGTCTACCTGCCGCCCCAGAAGCTCAAGAATATCCCCGAGAAGATGCGTATCTTCCGCGTCGATCCCATCGGCGGCAAGACCGCCAGCCAGACCATCCGCGAGCACAAGCCGTTTGCGGTCAAGGCCACGATCGGCGCAGTGATCGTGGTGGTGGGGCTGATACTGGCCTACTATTTCTCGACCAAGTCCTGAAGGGACCAGCTTGGGCTTGTCGGCGGCGCACCGGCCCGCCACGTTGCCTGTCACCATGGCCCAGCCCGAAGCCCCCAAGATCATCTTCTCGATGATCGGCGTCTCGAAGAAGATCGAGCGCAAGGAAATCCTCCGCGACATCTCCCTGTCGTTCTATTTCGGCGCCAAGATCGGCGTGCTCGGCCTCAACGGCTCCGGCAAGTCCTCGCTCATGCGCATCCTCGCCGGCATCGACACCGAGATCGACGGCCGCGTGCACTTTGAGCCGGGCTACACCGTCGGCTTCCTGCCCCAGGAGCCGTCGCTGACCGCCGGGGCCACCGTCCGCGCCTGCGTCGAGGAGGGGGTGAAGCACCTCACCGACCTGACCTCGGCCTACGATGCCTCGTGGGATGAGCTCGCCGAGGCCGCCGACGACAAGGCTAAGGATGCCATCTCCGACAAACAGGCCAAGCTGCAGGAGGAAATCGACCGCCTCGGCGCCTGGGACGTCGCCCCGATGGTCGAGCAGGCGATGGACGCGCTGCGCTGCCCGCCGGGTGAGGCCATCGTGGACAACCTTTCCGGCGGCGAGCGCCGCCGCGTCGCGCTCGCGCGGCTGCTGCTGCAGAAGCCGTCCATCCTGCTGCTCGACGAGCCGACCAACCACCTCGACGCCGACTCGGTCAACTGGCTTGAGCAGCACCTCTCGCGCTACGAGGGCACGGTCATCGCGGTGACCCACGACCGCTACTTCCTCGACAATGTCGCCGGCTGGATCCTCGAGCTCGACCACGGGCACGGCCTGCCGTTCAAGGGCAACTACTCCTCGTGGCTGGAGCAGAAGCAGGCCATGGCCACCGTGGCCGAGCGCACCGAGAGCAAGCGCCAGAAGGCCATGGCGCGCGAACTCGAGTGGATCCGGCAGAGCGCAAAGGCCCGCGTGGCCAAGTCCCAGGCGCGCATCAGCGCCTACGAGGCCATGCTCAAGCAGGACGTGGCCGAGCAGGAGAAGAAATTCGAGATCATCATCCCGCCCGGGCCGCGCCTCGGCACGCTGGTCGTGCAGGCGCAGAAGGTGGCCAAGGGCTACGGCGACAAGCTGCTGTTCGAGAACCTCGAGTTCTCGCTGCCGCCCGGTGGCATCGTGGGCATCATCGGTCCGAACGGCGCGGGCAAGACGACGCTTTTCAAGCTCATCACCAACCTGGAAAAGCCCGACGCCGGCTCGTTCAAGGTGGGTGATTCCGTGAAGTCCGCCTATGTCGAGCAGTCCCGCGACTCGCTCGAGGGCAACAAGACCATCTGGCAGGTCATCAGCGACGAGCAGGAGGTCATGGTGCTCGGCACGCGCTCGGTGAACAGCCGTGCCTACTGCGCGCAGTTCGGCTTCACCGGCGCGGACCAGCAGAAGAAGGTCGGCGTGCTCTCCGGCGGCGAACGCAACCGCGTGCTGCTGGCGCGCGTGCTCAAGAGCGGGGCCAACCTGCTGCTGCTCGACGAGCCGACCAACGATCTTGACGTGAATTCCATCCGCGCGCTGGAGGAGGCGCTCGAGAGCTTTGCCGGCTGCGCGGTGATCATCTCCCACGACCGCTGGTTCCTCGACCGCACGGCGACGCACATCATGGCCTTCGAGGGCGACAGCTACGTCCACTGGTTCGCCGGCAACTACTCCGCCTATCTTGAGGATTTCAAGAAGCGGAAGGGGAAGGACGCCGACCAGCCGCATCGGATCAAATACCGCAAGCTGACGCGCTGAGGGATTGCCAAGGCTGCGGGCGCGCGCATCCTGCCCGGGATGTCGTTTCCGACCACGCGCTGGAGTCTGCTGGCCCAAGCGACGATCCACGGTGATGCCACGCAAAGGGAGGCGCTGGCCGACTTCTACCGGCGCTACCGCGAGCCGGTGGTGGATTTCATCCGGCGGCAGGCGGCCAATCCCGCCCAGGCCGAGGACCTGGCCCAGGAATTTTTCCTGCATCTGGTGCAAAGTTCCACCTTGCAGCGGGCGGATCCCCTGCGCGGTCGCTTCCGTTCCTTCCTGCTGGGTGCACTCAACCGGTTTCTGGCCCGCACCCGCGTGCAGGCCGCCGCCGCCAAGCGCGGCAGCGGCGAGCCGGCGCTTTCCCTGGACGCGCTGACGCCCGGGGCGGGCGAGCCGGCGGTGCCGGCCGCGGTGGCGGCGGCCTTTGATCGTGACTGGGCGCGCAGCCTGATCGTCCGCGTGAGGCGCCAGCTGTCGGCTGACTGGCAGGGGAGGGCGGAAGAGCTGGCCCTGCTGATGCGTTTTTTGCCCGGCTCGGTCGACACCCCCACCTACGAGGCCGCGGCCCTCTCCCTGGGCTGGCCGCTGGCGCGCCTGAAGACGGAGGTGTTCCGCCTGCGCCAGAAGTTCCGTGACCAGGTGCGGCAGGAAGTGGCGCTGACCGTGGAGACCCCGCATGAGATCGAGATGGAGATGGCGCATCTGCACCTGGTGCTGTCCGACCCCTCGGCCTGAAGCCCGATGAGCGGACGAGCCGACAGTCACTTGTGTCCGGTTTGCGGGGCAGCGCTCACGGCCGATGGCGGCGGCGGCTGGTGTCCGCGCTGCGCGCTGGCCGGGGCCTTTGACGCCCGGGTGGACGACACGGTGCTCTTCACCGTGCCGGGGCACGCGGTGCTGGCGGAACTCGGGCGCGGCGCTGCGGGCATCGTCTACCGGGCACGGCAGGAACAGCCGGCCCGCGAAGTGGCGCTGAAGATCCTGCGGCCGCACGAGATGGGCTCGGCGGAATCGCTCGCCCGTTTTCGCCTCGAGGCCGCCACTGTGGCGGCGCTCGATCATCTGGCCATTTTGCCCGTGCTCAGCGTGGGCGAGCACGACGGGCTGCCTTATTTTACGATGAAGCTCTGTCGCGGCTCGCTGGCGGAGCGGCTGGAAAGCTATCGGGGTAAATGGCGCGGGACGGCCGAGCTGGTGGCGCTGTTGGCCGGGGCGGTGCAACATGCGCACGCGCGCGGCGTGCTGCATCGCGACCTCAAGCCGGGCAACGTGCTCTTCGACGAGGCGGACCGTCCCTTCATCAGCGACTTCGGTCTGGCCAAGCTGGTGGAGGCGGCGGGCACGACCGGCCCGGTGACGCGGCCGTTGCTGGTCATGGGCACGCCGGGTTATATCGCGCCGGAGGTGCTGGCCGGCGGCGCCGGCGCAGCGACGACGGCGGCGGACGTCTTTTCCCTGGGGGCGCTGCTGCATGAACTGCTGACCGGCGCCCTGCCACCCGCCGCCGGGGCGGCGCTGGCGCCCCGGCCCGGCGCGCCGCGTGATCTGGCGGTGATTTGCGCCCATGCACTGGCGGCCGAGCCGGCCCGGCGTTATGTCTCGGCCGCGGCGCTGGCGGAGGATTTGCACGCGTGGCTGGCCGGCCGGTCGATTGCGGCGCGGCCGGCGTCGGCGCTGGAACGAGGCTGGGCCTGGGCGCGGCGGAATCCCGCCCTGGCCGTCCTGACGATGGCGTTGGGCCTGACCCTGACCGGAGCGACCGTGGTGCTGGCGCTGAAGAACCACGCCTTGGACACCGCCCTCGCCGAGGCGCAGGCGGCGAGCCGCCGGGCGGAATTGAATCTGGCGGATGCGCTGGTCGCCCAAGCCCGGACTTGGCGGGAGAGCGGGCGGATGGGCCAGCGATTTGGTGCGCTTGAATTGCTGACGCGGGCCGCCCGCATCAATCCCGGGTTCGCGGTCTGGAATGAAGCGGCCGCCGCCCTGGCCCGGCCTGATCTGAAGAGGGATGTCACCTTGCCGGCCTATCCGCAGAAATCGGAGTTTGATGAACTGGATTTTTCCCCGGACCTGGGACTGTGGGCCTCCGGCACCAAGGAAGGCGGGCTGGCGATGCGTCGCACTGACAATGGCAGCGTGGAGCAGGTGCTGCCGGCGCAGTCACCGGGGTTGCCCTGGTTTGTGCGCTTCGCGGCCGACAACCGGCATGTGCTGGCGATTTTTTATGATGAACGGCTGCACGTCTGGGACCGCCCGACGGGCCGGCTGCTCTTCACCGCCATGGGTTCGGAAAGCCAGCCGATCAGGGCCGCGCTGCATCCGACCGAGGGGCGGCTGGCATGGGTGGACGGTGCCGGCGTGTTGCGCATCCGCGAACTGGCCACGGCCGCGGAACGGGTTCTCGGGACCGTGCCGCCCGGCGTCCGCCGGCTGGCCTTTTCACCCGAGGGAGGTCGCCTGGCCCTGGTGGTTGACGGCAGCCTGGAGGTCTGGGACATCGCCGATGCCCAACGTCTGTGGCGATGGCCGGGCGATCTGGCCAGGACCGAGCCGGCGTGGTCCGCGGATGGCGCGCATGTCGCGGTTTCGCAACTCCGGCCGGTGTCCGAGATAATCATCCTGCACGCCGGCAGCGGAGAGCTCCGCCAGCGCCTGCCGGCGATGTCCACATCCGTCGCCCGGATGGCCTTTGTGCCCGGGGGGCCGCTGCTCGCGAGCATGGAGACGATCGGGGAGCTGACGCTTTGGGATTGGGAGCAAAAGGAAAAGCTGGTGCAGGCGCCCACGGGCCGGAGCGCGCTTCGGGTCACGCCCGATGGCCGGCGACTGGGCCTGGCCGTCTCATTTCAGGAACTCGGCATCATGAGCCTGGCGGAGGACAAGGTCCTCCGGCCTTGGCGCCGCGGAAAATATTCGTCGTATGTCACGCATGCGCTGGCCTTCGCCCCGGACGGAACAGCCGGCGCGACGATCGATCGTGAAGGCATCCGGCTGTGGGACGTGGCGGCCGGGCGGGAGCAGGCTGCGGCGCCGTTCAAAATGGTTTTGCCGTCGGGCGCCGACATGAGCCTCGCGTTCGAACCGCAGGGTCGCTCCCAGTTGATGGCCTTGAACGACGGGGTGGTGCACCGGCTGAAAGGACTTGAAGCGGGCGATCCGGCGTTTCAGCCCGTGACCCCGGGAGGAGGGCACCAGCTCGGTCGTTTGGTGGGGAGCGATCTGTTCGTCAATTCCAGCGTCGCCCGGAGGGTGGAGATCTGGCCGGGCGGGGATCCCACCAAGGCCCGGCGCGCCACGGGGACGGCGGAAGACGGGGTGGAGTGGGGCACGCCGATTGTCTGTGTCAACGGCCTGCTGGTCGCCACGCCGCCGACGGGTCCGGGGCAGGTGGAAGTGTGGGACGCCCGCACGGCGAAGCAGGTGGCCCGATTGCCGGCGGACCGGCGGGTGGGCGGTGATTTTTCTCCCGATGGCCGCTGGCTGGTGCTCGGGTCAGACCAAGGGTATACCGTGTATGATACAAAGGATTGGCAGCCGAAGCCGCTCCGAGCGGTGCAATTGCGGGATGAGTTTCGCGGGTGGGCGAGGTTTTCCCCGGATGGCCGCTGGCTGGCGCTTTTGGTGGGCAGCCGGACCATCGAATTGCGCAACGCGAGAAATTTAGAACCTGTTGTCCAGCTGGATCTAACCCGTGGACCCGGTCGGGAGGAACAGGAGTGGTCTCCGGATGGCAGCCGGTTCTGCGTCGTGAGCCACGGGAACCTGATTTATGAATGGAACCTGCCGGCCTTGGAGCGGGAGCTGGCGGCTCTTGGTCTGGGGGCAGCTTCAGACCAGCAGTCCGGGCCTTAAAAGACACCGGCCGGCGGAAATTCTGAAACTTTCCGCCCTTAATTTGCAGAAGATGGATGCACACCTTGTATCCGCATGAATATTAGCAAACTGGGCTCCTGGTCCTTGGCCATGGCATTGATGGCCTCAAGCGTATCGGCCCAATTAAATCCGGGCAGTGGCACCGGTTTGTCGGCCGATGCCAACACCGTGGCACTCTATCGTTTTGAGGATACCGCCACGACGGCCTTGGACAGTTCCGGCTACGCCCGGGACGCGACCGTTTACGGCACGACGGCCGGCGCGGGGTTGTTTGGCTCCGGGCGGGTGTTTGACGGCGTAGATGACCGGCTGGAGCTCGGGACGATGTTCAATGCGCTCAGCGGCTCCTCCGCCTGGACCATCGAGTATTTCGCGAAATCCAATGATGGATCGAATGTGCCTTATCTGGTCTCCCACAATGCTGCGGCGGGTTGGTATTTCGTGCCGGGGAATGGGAGTATCACTTATGGCGTCAAAACCTCCAACTCGGGCAACGACTGGAACGTCCTGACTTCGGTCACGGCACCAGCCCTGGACACGGACTGGCATTATTATGCCCTGACTTGGTCAGGAGGCGGATTGTCCGTTTATCGCGATGGCGCCTTTCTGGGCTCAAGCGGCACTTTCGGCAGTTGGAGCGGGTCAAACAGCTACGGCGTATATCTCGACTTCGATACCTACTCGAGCACCTACAATGGGGCGGGGATCGTGGACGACCTGCGATTCTCCAACGTCGCTCGCTCAGCCGGTGAGATCCAGACCGCCTACAACCTGGCCGCCATCCCCGAGCCGTCGACGTATGCGGCGCTGGCCGGACTGGGTGCGCTGGGGCTGGCGGCCTGGCGGCGCCGCCGGACACTGGCTGATGTTCCTCGCTGAAGGTTTCATCCCACCGCCCACCCATGTCTCGCATGCCCACTCAGATTTTCCGGTTCGGCTGGCTGCTGGCCCTGCTCGGTTCCGCCCAAGCGCAGACTACCTTCACCTTTACTGATCTGGGCACCTTGGGGGGCTGGAACAGCTACGCCTACGGTATCAATGCCTCCGGTCAGGTGGTCGGGTATGCCCAGACCGCCGGCAACGCGGCCGAGCGGGCGTTCGTTTATTCCAGCGGCGGCGGCATGGTGAGTCTCCCGACCCTGGGCGGTAATTACAGCTACGCCTACGGGATCAATGACTCCGGCCAGGTGGTGGGCAAGGCCACCACGTTGAGCAATGCTACGGGCAGCGCGGTGATCTGGAACGGCGGCGTGGCGACCAATCTTGGTGCCCCCGATGGTGAAGCCCGCGCAATCAATGCCGCCGGCCAGGTTGCCGGATTTATCTTTCCCGCCAGCACGGGCGCGTTTTGGAACAGCGACAATTACAGCTCCACTCCCACGGCCCTGAGCAGTCTCAGCACCAGCCGGGGATTGGCCATCAACAGCACCGGGGTGGTGGCGGGCTGGGATTACGACTCCTACGCCCAGCCGGCCATTTGGACCGGGGGCAGCCAAACCCTTCTCACCAATCCCACCGGGTTCGATACCTACCTTTATGGCATCAACAATTCCGGCCAGATTGTCGGCACGAGCGGGGGTGATCCTTACCTCTGGAACGGCGGGGTGCCCACCTTTCTGGGCGCGCTGCCGGGGTTTACCTATGCCAATGGCATCAACTCCTCCGGACAGATTGTGGCCACCTCCGGCGACGGGGTCAGTGATCTCGCCTACCTCTATTCCGGTGGCACCTGGTATGACCTGAACAACCTTGTGATCGGGGCCTCGGATTGGGTCCTGACGAACGCCACGGCGATCAATGATGCCGGCCAAATTGTCGGCTCCGCCTACAATACGACGACACTTAGAACCCACGCATTCCTCCTGACCGCCATCCCGGAGCCGGCGACGTATGCCATGCTAGCCGGGTTGAGTGCGCTGGGGCTCGCGTTCTGGGGTCGGCGAGCTAGAAAAACGACCAGACCTATGAGGCTAAACTAACATTATCGTCCCCATGAAACGCCACATTTTGTTTACCGCAGGGTTGGCCCTCGCGCTGCTCGGCCGGATCCACGCACAAATTTATATCGCGACCGGCGGCGGCAACACGATCGGCGTATATAATTTTGATGGCTCCGTGATCAACGCCTCGCTGATCACGGGTCTGAACAATCCTTACGGGGTCGCGGTGTCCGGCACCGACCTGTATGTCGCGAACTACAATGCGGGCATCGGTAAATACACCACGTCCGGGGCGACGGTGAATGCCGCGTTCATCACGGGGTTGAACGCACCCACCGGGGTTGAAGTGTCCGGCACGGACTTGTATGTCGCGAATTTCAACGGACATACGATCGGTAAATACACGACGGCCGGGGCGACGCTGGGTGCACCCTTCATCACGGACGGGGTGTATTACCCGTATAACGCCGTCGTCTCAGGTTCGACGCTCTACGTCTTGGACAACGACAACACCACCAACGGCAGGGTGGGCGTCTATGACGCCACCACCGGCGCGACGATCAACACCTCGCTAATCTCAGGGCTGGGTGGCCCCTCGGGCATCGCGGTCTCGGGAGGATATATTTACGTCTCCAGATTCAACGAAGGGCTGGTGGGTAAATACGACGCCGTCACCGGCGCGACGGTGAACGCCACGTTTATCAGCGGCTTGAACCACCCGTTCGGCATCGCGGTGTCCGGGTCGGATCTATATGTCTCTAATTTTTACGACAATAAGATTGGCCTCTACAATGCCATCACCGGTGCGGCGATAAATGCCTCGTTGATTACAGGGGTGAGTGCGCTCGGCATTGCCGTCGTCGCCATACCCGAGCCTTCGACTTATGCCATGCTGGCCGGGTTGGCTGGCCTCATTGTAGCCATAGGCCGTAGGCGGAGTGCTGGGTTTGGCTTTGCTCCGGCGCGGACCATCGGGCACCAAGGTAAGGATTCTAGTAAATGAATAAATTATTCCTCCTGGTCGTGCTTTGTTGTGGTGTCCTGATTAGCGCACGGGCGCAGCTCGTAACACCAGTCAGCTATGTCTATAACGTGTCTCTTGATGGCAGCTATCCTGACGACGGGGGGCAGTTGACCGACGGGATTCTGGCGAGTGTGCAGTATCTTGGCAACCCCCCGGGAATCGCCGTCCCCTGGCAGGGATGGTTCAATGTGAATCCGGACGTGACATTTACCTTTGCCGCCCCGACCACCATCACGCAGGTGAATATTGGTTTCGAGCGGCATGGACTGTTTGCGGTCGGCCTGCCGTCTAATGTCACGATCGCCGGCAATAGTTTCTCGGTAGGATCCACCTACTTTGCGGATGAGACGCGTGATTGGATCACATTTACAGGTTCATTTTTCGCAAGCAACAGCCTGCAAATCTCCATGACGCGTTCCGATCAGTGGACGCTTATCGATGAAGTGCAGTTCGTTGCCATCCCGGAGCCCTCGACCTATGCGGCGCTCGCGGGATTGGGGGCATTGGGTCTGGCGGCTTGGCGGCGGCGGGCTGTTTCGGCCGCACGTTCTACGGGCTGATCCGGCCATATGTGGGTCATCGCCCGATTCGTTTTTCTCGGCCTGGTCTTTTTGTTCCGGGCCTTCTGGCGCCGGCAGGGGGTGGACCGGTCGATCCTCTATCGCAACACGCGCCGCGTCAGCTTCGAGAAGAAGGACAAGATCTACTGGGGGCTGGAGTGGAAGACGCCCCTGATCTTTGAACTCACCCGGGAAAGCGGGTGGGACCGTGTGGCCAAATTTTTCGGGGTGGCGACGGAATTGAAGACGGGCGACGCGACCTTTGACCAGAAGGTATATGTCGCCAGCGATCACCCGGCGCTGCACCAGTTGCTGACCGAGAATGCGGCGTTGCGCCGGGGCATCGTGGCTTTGTTCAACCGCGGGGCGAAGCGGATCTATTCCGACGGGCGGCATCTCTGGGTGGAGCCGACGGAACTCGCCCATGCCTCCGACCAGGATCTGGCCGAGTTGCATGGGATCTGGGTCGCGCTCCAAGGCGGCGAACCTGCCAGCCGCCACCGACTGCTGGATCCGTTCCTGGGCAAGGCGATCGCCGTCGAGGCCCTGATCTGGTCGGTGGCGCTTTATTTCGCCCCGGGCAGGTCGAACTGCTTTACCGCTCGTATGTGCTCGGGGCGGAGCAGCGCTGCCTCGACCTGTGGGCGCTGGAGCGCCCCGGCCTGATCTTCGCGGCCGGGGCCTTTGTCGGTTTGATGGGTTTGATCATTCTCTTCCTGCGCGGATCGTCGCGCGGCCACCGGCTGATGGTGGAGAGTTTTGCAGTGCTGAGTTTCAGCCTGCCGCTCTCCGGGATCCAGGTGATATCCGACTACAGCCAGGCCCACTACATCACCGCCCCCCGGAAGGATTTTTATCGGGTGACCGGCAGATGGACGGAAGGTGGGGGAAGGCGGAACCGTAGCGCTCCGCGGTATTACCTTACCCTGGAGCCGCTGTCGGACGGGGCGCCGCGCGTGCATCCACATCTCCAGGTGAGCGGAGTAAATTATCACGACGTGCAAAAGGGTGGCGTCGTCAAAATCATCTCGCAGCAGGGGCGGTTGAACATTCCCTGGCTGGTGCGCCTGGAAACGTCGTCTGACGGGCCGTTGCCTGCCCGGGGCCGCAACTGACTACTCGAACCCGAAGAGCCGGCCCATCTCGCGGCGGTCGCGTTTGGTCGGCCGGCCTTTCCCGCGTTCGCGGGCGAGCATGTGCTCGATGCCGGCCTGGCGGGCGCGCTCGTATTCGGCGGCCGGGGTGAGGTCGGTCATGTATTCCGGCAGCTGCTTCGCGGCGACGCGCGAGCGCGGGTGGGCGACGACCTTCAGGGTGCGGGTGATGGCACCCACGCGGACGGTGATTGTCTCACCCGCATGGATGTCGCGGCCGGGCTTGGCCTCGAGTTCACCGATGAGGACCTTGCCGGCGCGGCACGCGGCCGTGGACTCGGGGCGGGTCTTGAAGACCCGCACGCTCCAGAGCCATTTGTCGAGGCGGGGATCGTCCATGGCGGCACTGTAGCCACCACCGGGCCGGCGTCCAGTCGCGGAGGTTGCGCCGGAATAAAAACCGGCTAACCTCCTCCCACGTTCATGCAAGTCCGCCCCCTCATCGCTCTCCTGACCCTTTTCACCGCCATGACCCTCCAGGCTGATACCACACCCGCGTCCTCAACCGAGCTGGCCACCGTCGGTGGCGGCTGTTTCTGGTGCACGGAGGCCGTGATCGAGCGCCTGCCGGGGGTGAAAAAGGTCATCAGCGGCTACGCCGGCGGCCAGACGGTCAACCCGACCTACGAGGACATCTGCACCGGCCGGACCGGCCATGCCGAGGTCATCCAGATTGAATTCGATCCGACTGTGATCAGCTATGAGAAGATTCTCGAGGTCTTCTTCGAGGCGCACGACCCGACGACGCTCAACCGCCAGGGCGCCGACGAGGGCACGCAGTATCGCTCCGTGATCTTCTACCACAACGAGGCGCAGCAGAAGGCGGCGGCCCGGGCGAAGATCGCCGCCCAGGCGCTCTGGCCCGATCCGATCGTCACGGAGGTTTCACCGCTGACCAAGTTCTACGTGGCGGAGAAATACCACCAGGATTACTTCCGGAATAATCCGAACCAGGGTTACTGCACCTTCGTCATCAAGCCCAAGATGAAGAAGCTCGAGCAGAAGGGTGTGATCCCGAAGGGGTGAACCGGGCTTCGTGCATGGCCATGAAAAAGGCGCCCGGTGGGGCGCCTTTGCTTTTTAAGGGAGGGCCTGACTCAGGCGCGGGCGCGCTGACGGCGGGCCTTGACGATGTCGTCGGTCACGCGGTCGAGCCAGCGGATGGGGGCGATGGGGCGAGGACTGAGGAATTCCTTCTCCTCGGCGACCGTCTGCCCGTGTTTGTAGAGCACGCCGGGCAGGATATAGGTTCCAAAGACCCAGTCGGCCACCGGCAGGATGAAGAAGCCGGAGATGGCCTCGTTGCAGTCGATCACGGCGTGATGGCGCAGGTGAAAGCTGTAGACCTTGCGCCAGAAGCCGCCCCAGGTCGGGCTGTCGATGAGCGGGCCCCATTTTTCGAAGGACCAGTGCTCGATGGCGTGGAAGAGCTCGTAGATCAGCAGCGAGGAAGCCAGCCCGGCGTAACCCGCCAGAAAAATGGGGAAGGAGGGGGCGAGCCATTGCACGACGGCAAAGAACGGCGTCAGGATCGCGGCAAAGATGATAAAGGTATACCACGGGAAGAAAGAGGCCTCTTTCTGTTCCTTTTCGAGGATCGGATAGAAGTTCTCGACGAAATTGACGTCCAGCCCCCCGGGGGTCCGGCGACGGGTGATGCGGGTCAGGCTGTGGTGGTGGGTGTGCTGCTTGTAGAAGTAGCTCAGGATAGGGACGACCGGCTTGTGCAGGACGTAGCGGTGGAAGAAGAACTCCATGAAGCAATTGAAGAGCGAAAATCCCACAAAGCCGGCGAGCAGCTTCCAGATGGGGCCGGAAACCTGCGCGGCCCAGACGGGGGCCGGCGCGATCAGCCAGACCAGGCCGAGGAAGCCGCCGAAGGAGACGGCGACGACGAAGAGAAAGAGGGGCAGGGAGAACTCTTCCTCCGTGCGGGGGTTGGTGGAGATACGTTCGGACATCTGGAAACAAAGTCCACGGTTTCGGCCCACTTGGCAACCGCTGTCTTGGTCCAAAGCCCGAGCCGGCGCCCCGTGCGGGACACCCGTTCCACCAGCGCCGTTGGCCGCGGCTGGACTTTGGCCAGTTCTGCATACACTGCCCCCATGCAAGACAACCCAGCCCAGGAACTGAACGGAGCAGTCGTGACGGTGGACTTTGTCCGCCACCGCAACGCCATGCTGGTGCGCGCCGACCTTGGGCCGCTGTTCACCGATTTCTACCTGCACGTGGCGGACAACAAGCTGCGCTACACGCCCGGGCAGGCGGCGCTCTTCAAGACCGCGCTGGCGGCCTTCACGCTGCATTGCGCCTCGCGGCCGCTGAACGAGCACATCGCCTGGACGCTCAACTTTCAGGAACCGCGGCTAAACCTCTTCCTCGCCGGCGACAACGAGGACTGCACTGTCACGGGCCGGCTGTTCACGGAGAACGTGCGCGAGGCCGCCGAGAACGTGTTCTTCAGCGACATCGTGCCCCGGCGCGGAGCCGAGCCGCGCCGCAGCGTGGTGAACTTCCAGGGCGGAGATGTGTTCGCCGCCGTGGGCGTCTACTACGCCCGCAGTGAGCAGCAACCCGTGCGTTTCTTTGACCTCGGGAACGACAGCTATGCGATGCTGGTGGCTCAGCCGGATTGCGACCTGGCGTGGTTTGCCTCGGTCGACGCCGAGGGCGTGCGCAATCCCGGCGCCGCCGAGACGGTCGGGCGCATCCAGAGCCGCAACTACGGCTGGCACTGCGGCTGCACGCAGCAGAAGATCCTCGGCGCCATCGCGCCGGCGTTCCGGGCCGACCCCGAGGGCCTGTTCGGCGACGGCGAGACCATCCGCGTGGAATGCCCGCGCTGCGCCGCCGGCCACACCCTGACCCGGGAGGCGATGGAGGCCTACTTGGTCGAATCCGGGAAGAAGCACGCCTAGTCTTGCCGGCGGGGGGCGGCCCGCCCACAAGTGACCGCATCACATGAGCATCTGGGAGATCATCGGCACGGTGCTGGGCGTCATCGGCGTATGGCTGATGATCCGCCAGGACATCATCGGCTGGCCGGTCGGCCTCGTGCAGGTGGCGGTGTATGCCTGGGTGTTCTTCGACGCCAAGCTCTACTCGGACGCCATCCTGCAGGTCGCGTTTTTCCTCATCCAGGCCTATGGCTGGTGGCATTGGTGGCGCGGCCGGACGCCGGCTCATGAACTGCCGGTGACTCAACTCGGCCTTGCGGCTGCGGCCGGCGCGGTGGTTGCCGGCGCCGTGCTGACGGCAGGCTGGGGGATGCTCATGCACCGCACGACCGATGCGGCGCTGCCTTACTGGGACGCGCTCATCCTGATCTTCAGCCTCATTGCCCAGTGGCTGCAGGCGCGCAAGAAACTCGAATGCTGGCCCGGCTGGCTGCTGGTCAACACCGTGGCCATCGGGGTCTATTGGGTGAAGGACCTGCG
>Ga0066412_1000357_pt1 | contig 17890 bp, 11 predicted proteins | sample LakWasMet16_LOW5_2_FD_59499 | JGI IMG/M metagenome (GOLD analysis project Ga0066412, IMG submission 59499) | Freshwater sediment methanotrophic microbial communities from Lake Washington under simulated oxygen tension - Sediment Metagenome 16_LOW5 | ecosystem: Environmental > Aquatic >... | reverse complement strand
GCGGCTGCGCTCTGCCGTCTCCTCGCCGCCGCCGTATTTCTCGAAGCGGCCCATCTCGCGCAGCAGCGTGTCGTCGAAGCTCTGCACGCCGACCGAGAGGCGCGTCACGCCGCCCGCGCGCAGTTGCGCGAGCAGGTCGGGACGGAGGTCGCGGGGATTGGTCTCGACCGAAATCTCCGACACGGCGAACCGCGCGCGCACCAGCGCGATGGTCTCGAGCAGCTCCTCCGGCTCGACGGTCGGGGTGCCGCCGCCGAAGTAGACACCGGTGAACGCAAAGCCCGCCGCGTGGTAAAGCCCGAGCTCGCGGCGGAGCGCGGTGAAATAGCGCTTCGCCTGCGGCCGGCAGTGCAACACGCGGTGGAACGAGCAGAACGGGCACAGCGCCTCGCAGAAGGGGATGTGCACGTAGAGGTAGGTCCCGCCGGTTTGCGGCCGGGGCGGCACCGTCCCGTCACAGTCGGTCATCCGCATGAACCCGCGCGTGCGGTAGCGGAACAGCCCGAGCAGGACCGAGTCGAGCAGCGGCGTGGCGTTCATGGGCGGGTCCTCAGTGGCCGAGGCGCGAGAGCAGGGCGTAGATCATCAGGCCGAGCAGCAGGAGCCCGATGCCGACGAAGATGAAGCCGAGCGTCCTGTAGAGTGTGCGCCGGGCGGCCCAGTCGGTGTGGATCACGCGGTGCTGCTCCAGCTTGCCGGAGGCGACGAGGCGGTCATACCACCGGCGGCGCTCCGTCAGCATCTCGGCCTTCGAGATGTGGCCGGAGAAGATCACGGTATCCATCGGGAACTTATCCAGCCGGAAGTGCGTGTTGAAGAAGTGGAACGTGAAGATGAAGCCGGCGGCGAGCAGGGCCTCGTCGGAGTGGATCACGACCGCGATGTTGATCATCCAGCCCGGCAGGAAGGTCGTGAAGAACTTCGGGAACCACAGCACGAGCCCGGAGAGGCCGATGATGCCGACGCCCCAGAAGACGGCGAGGTAGTCGAAGCGCTCCCAGTAGGTCCAGCGGTCCCACGAGGGGCGCGGGCCGCGGCCGAGGAACCACTTCAGGTGGGCGAGGAAGTCGCGCAGGTCCTGGAAGGACGGCACCATGGAGTCGGGCCCGAACAGGGCGCCCCAGAACCGGCCGAACGCAAAGCGCCCGGTGGCGGGATCGCGCACGGCGCCGCGGTTCCGCCACAGGCCCCGGACGAGGCTGGAGAGGTGCAGGCCGAAATACAGGAACGTAACGAGCGCGGCGAGGTGGTGCAGCACGCGCGCGGCCTCGGGTCCGCCGAGGACGTTGAACATGACGCGCGCCCACTCGGTGTAATAGAACTTCAGCGGCATGCCGGTGAGCACCAGCGCGAGGAAGCTCGTGACGACGAGCATGTGGAGGAAGCGCTCGTAGGGGTTGAAGCGGCGGTAGGTCTCCGTCTCGTCATGCAGCGCGGCGCGGGCGGCGCGGAAGCCGGCCGGGTCGCGGAGCCAGGTGAGCGTGAAGCGCGTGATCCACAGGAGCGTGTGCACGCCGAAGAAGGCGAAGACGCTGACGAGCAGCGTCGTCATCGCGAGGTAGGTCCAGTGCAGCACCGGGTAGTTGGTCCCGTCGGTGTGGTCCGCGTGCGGCTGGTATTGGGTGAAGGCGGCGTTGACGCCCTCGTGGCACGAGGCGCAGGTCTGGACGATGTGGCCGGCCGAGAGCTTCGACTGCGGGTCGGTGGGCTTGAGGATGTCGTGGTGGCCGTGGCAGTCGTAGCAGGCGGCGACGTCCGCGGCGGCGTTGGCCTGGCCGAGCAGCATGGCCTTGCCGTGGTAGGTCTCGCGGTAGTTGGCGAGGCGGTCCTCATGGCAGGCGCCGCACTTCTGGTCGCTGGTCTGCTTGAAGTGCGCGCTGCCGGGGCGCTCGATGTCGTGCGCGGTGTGGCAGTCGGTGCAGACCGCGGTCTTCTGGCCGGGCTGGGCGGGCTGGCCGTGGATGCTGGCCGCGTAGGTCTTCTCGACGCCGACGTGGCAGGCGCCACAGGTCTTGGAGAGGGCGGCGCGGCTGGTGTGGGCGGAGGCGTCCTTGATCGACTTGATGTCGTGCACGCCGTGGCAGTCGTTGCAGGAGGGCGAGACGTTGAGCCCCATCTTGTAGAGGCCCTGGCCGTGGATGCTGTCCTTGAAGTGCGCGATGGCGTCGCCGTTCTTCAGGCCGAGCTTGGTCTTGTCGCCCTCGTGGCACTGTGCGCAGGTGGCGAGGAGGCTGAACTTGGCGACGGGAGAGTCGATGTGCTTCACCGGCAGGAGCTCGTGGGACTTGCCGTGGCAGCTCGCGCAGGTGGCGGCGACGGGGAGCCCGCCGTCGCGCTTCACGCCGTGGATGCTGGTGGCGAACTGCTTCACGGAGGCCTCGTGGCACGAGGCGCACTGAGCGGGCGGCAGCTTGTCCTCGTGGGTGGGATCCTTGATGCTGGCGTGGCAGTCCACGCAGTTCAGTCCGCCGTGGACGGACTTGGCGAACAGCTCGGGCCGGACGCCGATCCAGACGGGCGGCAGGCCCTTCTTGGGGGCCTTGAACTCCGCCTCGTGGCAATCCATGCACTCGGAGTTGGGCACCGCGGGCGGCGCCTTGAGCGGAGCGGGGGTGACGGCCGCGCCGGCGGCCCAGGCGCCCAGGGGCGCCAGCAGGGTGAACACGAGTAGCAGAATCCGCCGGCAGGTTGCGTTCATGGTAGCTCCGCGCACAGGATGCGCCGAATGCCGCGCTGCGGCTACGCAGCACTTGGCCGAACCGGAGCGTAATTTGCCGGCGGGGAGCCGCTACTTCTGGATGCCGCCGTTGTGGCAGTCTGCGCAGGTCAGCTCGGGATCGAGCTCGCCGCCCGGATGCTTGAACTCCATGCCGGCGCCGTTGAGCTGCATGAGCTCGGTGCCCTTGCCCTGCGCGAGGATGGTGTGGCAGGAGTTGCAGTCGCTCGAGGAGATCGTCCGGCCGGTGGCGCTGGTGTGCTTGCTGTCATGGCAGCGGAAGCAGCCGGGCCAGTCCTTGTGGCCGATGTTGTTCGGGTAGACGCGCCAGTCGGCCTTGCGGTCGGGGAAGATGCTCGTGGCGAAGATGCCCTGCACGGCGGCGATGGCCGTCGGGACATCGGCAGCCAGGGCCTTGTCCGTATACTTGGCGCGCAGATAGTCGGCGATCTTCTGGGCGGCGTCGGCGTCGGTCTTGATCGCCTCCTGGGTCATGGCGGCGACGGCGACGCGCTTGATGTTGGGGAGGGAGAGCGGGAGCGTGCCGGCGGCGAGGGCCTTCTCGACGGCGTCGTTGGCGGTGGGGAAGACGTGGGCCGGGCGGTTGTGGCAGTCCATGCAGTCCATCACGCGGATGCGGTCGGCCGGCGGCTCGCCGGTGAAGTCCGGGGTGCGGAACACGCGCGAGGTGCCGTCCTTGAGGTTGGTCACGCGGGTCCAGGGGATGTCCTGCCGCTTGTCGTCGGTGGCGTAATACTCGACCTTCTCGGTGTCGCTGACGTGCCAGTGGATGCCGCCCGGGGGGCTGCCCGGGGCGCTCTTGTTGACATGCATCAGCATGCGCACGGTGTAGGGGGTGTTCTTCTTGTCGGAAATGAAGTGCTCGTAGTTGATCTCCACGTTGCCGTGAAATTTCTCCGGCCAGTGGCACTTGGCGCAGATGTCCTGCGCGGGGCGGAGCTGCTTGAGCGGGGTCGCGATCGGGCGGTTGTAGGTGTCGAGCGTGTAGGTGATGAGCTGGTGGGTGCCGTTGATCTTGGCCTTGATGAACCACTCGGCGCCGGAGCCGATGTGGCAGTCCACGCAGCCGACGCGGGCGTGCGCGCCGCGCTGGTAGGTGACGAACTCGGGGTTCATCGCCTGGTGACAGACCTCGCCGCAGAACTGCACCGACTCGGAATAATGGTAGGTCTGGTAGCTGCCGAAGGCGCTCAGCATGATGAAAAGCACGGCCCCGGAGCCGAAAAGGACGATGTTGCGGCGCTGGGCCGGGTTCTCGAAGTCCAGCCGCCACTTGTCCGGCATGGCCGTGTGCTTGAGCGCCCAGCGGCGCTGCGCCCAGGCGCCGAAGAACACCAGCGCCAGGCCGGTGATCAGGAAACCCGGCGCGACGATGTAGGTGAAGATGCCGAGGTAGGGATTCTTGTCCCCCTGCGTGAAGTCCATCCACACCAGCAGGGCGAACGAGAACAGCGCGCCCACGGCGAGCACGCCGCCGATGGCGCTGATCCAGTTGTTGAAATGCGAGCGGGGCGCGGCGACCGGGGTCGGGGTGGGCGTGGACATGGGAGGGAGGGGGAGGGAAAAGGTAGGGGCGCCGCTTGACGGCGCCCGCGCGGGCGCCGGCAGGCGGCGCCCTTACAAACGGAAAGGCTCAGGCCTTGAACTTGCGGATGTAGGCGACGAGCTCCTTGATCTCGTCGGACGAGAGCTCGTCCTTGTAGGCCTTCATCTTCTCCTTGCCGGCGGCATCATTCACACCGTCGGCGATGGCCTTGATCATGTCCTCGTCCTTCATCTCGGCCTGGGCCTTGGCGTCGGTATAGTCCTTCAGCTTGAGTTTCTTGCCGACCTTGGTCTGGCCCTTGCCATCCTCGCCGTGGCACTTGGTGCAGTGATTCTCCCAGTTTTCCGAGACGGGGGCGGCGAGGCCGAGGGTGGCGCCGGCCAGCAGGACGAGGCCGGCGGTGATGATCTTATGGCTGTTTTTCATGGTGGGACGGGGACGGAGTGATGATGGATGAGGAAGGCGATGCCGGCAGATTATTGGGCCCCGGCACCTTGTCGCGCCTATTATGCCATTATCCGGCCGCGGTCGCTGCGCATGGGTTGCCGAGTATCGCGCAAGACTTGTGCTTGTTGTTCCGACCGCGGGGAGTGCAAATCCCGCAAGGCCCGGGCAATGCCTCGCAAGATATGCGCAGCCACTCCGGCCGGTTTCGGTCATAGTCCTGTTTCCACGATGAATTCACCCAGCCAGTCTCCACGCCGGCCGTCACGGTTGCCAAGCGGTCGCTTTTATTCTCCACTCCGCGCCATGTCTCCACGCCGGACTGTCCTGCTGATGGTATTGCCGTTGCTGCTGACCTCGTGCCGCGAGGCCCAGGTTGCGACCTACCGCATTCCCAAGGAAAACGACCCGCCCCCGCCGGCCGCGGCCGCCACCCCGGCGACGATGGGCGCCGACACCGGCGGGCTGGTGGTTGCTTCCACCGACGCCGGCGGCCTGGTCTGGACGGCCCCGGCCGCGTGGAAAGCCAAGCCCGGCTCCGCCATGCGCAAGGGCAGCTACACCCTCGGCACGGAGGGCGGCCCGAGCGCCGACCTCGCGATCACCGCTTTCCCGGGCGATGTCGGCGGCGACCTCGCCAACGTGAACCGCTGGCTCGGCCAGCTCGGCCGTCCGCCGGTCGCCGCGACGGAACTCGCCGCGGTCCTCACGCCGCTGCCCGGCGCGGCAGTGGCCATGCAGGTCGTCGACCTACCGGGCGGCACCGCCGAGGCCCCGCTGCGGATGCTCGGGGCGATCGTGCCGCATCAGGGCGCCACCTGGTTCTTCAAGCTCATGGGCCCGGATGCATTCGTCGCGCAGGAGAAGGCCGGGTTCTTGGAATTCCTCAGGACGGTCAAGGTCTCCGCCCCGGCGCCGGCGCCGGCACCGACGCCCGCGGCCCCGGACCCCGCGGTCCCGCCGACTCCGCCCCCCGCCGGCATGGCCGGCACGCCGGTGGTCCGGACAACGGGTCCCTCGCTCAAGTGGATCGCCCCGACCCACTGGCAGAACCGGCCCGCCTCCTCCATGCGCAAGGCCACTTTTGCCGTCACGGATGCCGGTGGCGCGGAGGCCGAGCTGGCGGTCACGGCGTTTCCAGGCGACGTCGGCGGCGAGCTCGCCAACCTGAACCGCTGGCGCGGCCAGCTCGCCCTGCCGCCCGTCGCCGCGGGCGAACTGGAGGGCGCCTTGAACCGGCTCACGGTCAACGGGCTGCCCGTCGTTGTCGTCGACATCACCGGGGGCACGGCGGACAAGCCGCTGCGGCTGCTCGGCGCGATGGTGCCCTTTGCGGGCTCCACCTGGTTCTTCAAGCTCACCGGCCCGGCCGCCCTCGTGGGCGCCGAAAAGCCCGCCTTCCTCGCCTTCGTGCAAACCATCTCCGCGCCGTGAAATTCCTGACCACCCTCCTCTCCGACGTGCGCGACCTGTTCGTGTCGCTCAAGCTCACGGTCGTCCTGATCCTGTTCTCCATCATCCTCATCCTGGTCGCCACGCTGGACCAGGTGAACCTCGGCATCTGGGTGGTGCAGGCGAAATACTTCAACACCTTCATCGTGTTCTGGCGCGTGGGCGACATGTCGCTCGCCGTCTTCCCCGGCGGCTACACGCTCGGCGGCCTGCTGCTGCTCAACCTGGTCGCCGCGCACGTCTACCGCTTCCAGTTCAGCTGGAAAAAGCTCGGCATCTGGCTGGCGCACATCGGCCTCATCGTGCTGCTCATCGGCCAGCTGCTCACGGCCCTCTGGCAGGATGAGTTCCAGATGCGCCTCGACCAGGGCGAGACCAAGAACTACTCCGAGAGCTACCGGAACATCGAGCTGGCCATCACCGACACCACCGACGCGAAGTTTGACGAGGTGGTCGCGATCCCCGAGGCGCCGCTCGCCCGCAAGTCGCCCGTGCAGCACCCCAAGCTGCCGTTCCGCGTCGGCGTGCACACCTACCTGCCCAACGCCAGCCTGGCGGAGGCCCGGCCCGGCGCCAGCGCCCCGTCCGGTCCGGCCAACCAGGGCGTCGGCCCGCGCATCCTCGTCAACCCGATGGCCCTCACCTTCAAGGAGGGCGAGCGCAACCTGCCCGCGGCCTACATCGAGCTGACCGGTCCCGACGGCCCGATCGGCACCTGGCTCGTGGCGCCGCAGCTCGACCCGCAGACCTTCGAGTTCGGCGGGCGGAAGTGGAAGATCGCGCTGCGCTACGCGCGGCACTACAAGCCGTATTCGCTGACGCTGCTGAAGTTCAGCCACGACCGCTACGCGGGCACCGAGATCCCGAAGAATTTCTCCAGCCGCCTCCGCCTCACCACGCCCGACGGCAAGGACGACCGCGAGGTCCTCATCTACATGAACAACCCGCTGCGCTACGCGGGGCTCACGTTCTACCAGGCCGGCTTTGACAACAACGACACGACCACCGTGCTCCAGGTCGTGCGCAACCCGAGCTGGCTGATCCCCTACATCGCGTGCGGCATCATGACCCTCGGCCTCGGCTGGCAGTTCGGCCTGCACCTCGTCGGCTTCGTCGGCAAGCGCCGGCGCCCAGCCGCCGCGCCCGGCGCCGCGGCCCCGGCCGCTCCCGCCGGCCCGCGCTGGACCGCCGCCCGCCTTGTCGCGATCGGCGTGCCGGCCCTCGCGGCCCTGATCGTCGCCACCTCGCTGTTTCCCCGCGCGCCGAAGGGCGACTACGACCTCGACGCCTTCGGCAAGCTGCCGACGCTCGTCAACGGCCGCGTCAAGCCGCTCGACACCGTGGCCCGCACGACGCTGCTCGTGCTGCAGGGCCGCCAGCGCGTCACGGCCAAGGACGGCCGCGCGCTCGCGCCGGCCGAGTGGTTGCTCGAGATGCTGTTCCGCCAGGGCGTGGCCAACACCTACACCGTTTTCGAGGTCGTGCACCCCGACGTGCTGACGCTGTTCAACCTCACGCCCGAGCAGGGCGCGGGCAAGAAGCGCTTCTCCTACGTCCAGCTGCAGCCCGGCTTCCCCGAACTCGACCGCCAGGCCAAGCTGGCCGACGCCGTCGAACCGCCGGTCCGCAACCCCTTCCAGAAGGCCGTCGTGCAGCTGCGCGACAACGTCTACCTCTACCAGCGCGTGCAGGACAGCCTGCTGGCCCCCGGCGTCGAAAACTACCTCGACCGGCTCGCGAACTTCGACCACGCGGTGCCCGTCGGTGTCGCCGCCGAGCAGGCGAAGAAGGCCGGCCAGCCGCACGACGCCGACGCGGTGCGCGCGCTGACCGAGATGCGCACGACCTTCATGACCCTCGAGCAGTTCGGCTACCTCCGCCTGATCCCGCCCGAGGCCAACCAGGAAGACCTGACCGCGTGGCTCAACACCGGCGCCGCGCTGCGCACCAGCGTGGACCGCGGCCGGCTCGATCCCGCCACGGCCAGCTACGTGCAGGCCGGCCTGGCCTGGCGCGACTACCAGCCGGCGGCGTTCAACCAGGCGGTGCATGACTACCGTGCGCGCCTGCAGGGCACCATCCCGTCGTTCCTGCGCAAGAGCGACCTCGAGGCGCGCTTCAACGCCGCCCAGCCGTTCTACACCAGCACGGTGCTGTATGTCGCCGCGCTCCTCGTGGCCCTGTTCTCCTGGCTCAAGTGGCCCGAGGTGCTCGGCCGCGTCGCCTTCCGCCTCGTGCTGCTCGCCTGGATCCTGACGACGGCCGGTATCGCCACGCGCATGTGGCTCGAGGGCCGCCCGCCGGTCACGAACCTCTACTCGTCGGCGCTCTTCATCGGGTGGGGCGCGGTCGCGCTTTGCCTCGTGCTGGAGATGTCCTACCGCAACGCCATCGGCAGCGTCGCCGCGGGCCTCATCGGCTTCGCCACGCTGCTCATCGCGCACCACCTGTCGCTCACCGGCGACACGCTCGAGATGATGCGCGCCGTGCTCGACTCCAACTTCTGGCTGGCGACGCACGTCGTCACCGTGACCATCGGCTACTCGGCGACCTTCCTCGCGGGGTTCCTCGCGCTGATCTACCTCGGCCGCGGCCTGTTCACGCGCTCGCTCGACAAGCCGACCGCCGACGCGCTCGCGGGCATGGTGTATGGCGTCGTCTGCTTCGCGACGGTCTTCAGCTTCGTCGGCACCGTGCTCGGCGGCATCTGGGCCGACCAATCCTGGGGCCGCTTCTGGGGCTGGGACCCGAAGGAGAACGGCGCGCTCATCATCGTCCTGTGGAACGCCCTCATCCTGCACGCCCGCTGGGGCGGATTGGTGAAGCAGCCCGGTCTCATGGCGCTCGCCATCTTCGGCAACGTCGTGACCGCGTGGAGCTGGTTCGGCGTCAACATGCTCGGCGTCGGCCTGCACAGCTACGGCTTCATGGACGCCGCCTTCTGGTGGCTCGCCGCCTTCATCGTCAGCCAGCTTGTCGCCATCGCGCTGGTGGCCATCCCGCGCGACAAGTGGCGCAGCGGGGTGCCGGTTACCGGCGCTTAACGCCCATATCATCAAGGGTTAGCGGCAATTGGAGGCGGATACGCCTCCGCAATATCTGCATGGTCTAACGCAAGGCCGGCGGAGCCGTTGCGGCGTGTTTCTGCCATACTGGGGGTCCACGCAAATGATCGGCCCTGAACCACTCCTCTCCGCGGCGCCCTCGGCCCTCGACCTTGATCTCATCCGGAAATATTCGATTCCCGGACCGCGCTACACGTCGTATCCGCCGGCGACCAAGTTCACCGCCGACCTCGCCGCCCTCCAACTGGAGGACGCCATCACGCTCGACAACCGCCCCGGCGCCGGGCCGGTGTCGCTTTATTTCCACCTGCCGTTCTGCGAGACCCGCTGCTGGTTCTGCGGCTGCAACACCGTCATCACGAAGCGCCGCGGCGCCGCGGCCGAATACCTCGACGACCTCGCCCGCGAGATGCGCCTGACGGCGGCCCGCATGGACCGCACGCGGCCCGTCTCGCAGATCCACCTGGGCGGCGGCACGCCGACCTTCTTCCCGCCGGACGAGCTCCGCCGGCTCGGCGCGCTCGTGCGCGAGATCTTCAACGTCGCCCCGGACTGCGAGTTCAGCGTCGAGATCGATCCCCGCCGCCTGACCGTCGAGCACGTGGCCGCGCTCCGCGACATCGGCGCCCGCCGCGCCTCGCTCGGCGTGCAGGACACGAACCCGCGCGTGCAGCTCGCGATCCACCGGATCCAGCCGCAGTGGCAGAACGAGGCCGCCTTCAAGTGGCTGCGCGACGCCGGCTTCACGTCGATCAACGTCGACCTCATCTACGGCTTGCCGCTGCAGACGCCGGAGTCCTTCGCCCAGACCGTCGGCGACGTGCTGACGCTCAACCCCGACCGCCTCTCCGTCTTCAGCTACGCGCACGTGCCGTGGATCAAGCCGACGCAGAAGATCTTCGACGACCGGCAGCAGCTGCCCGGCCCCGAGGACAAGCTGGCGATGTCCGCCGTCGCGCACGAGATGCTGACCGGCGCCGGCTACATCGACATCGGGCTCGACCATTTCGCCAAGCCCGACGACGAGCTGGCCGTCGCGCTGCGCGAGGGCACGCTGCACCGGAATTTCCAGGGCTACAGCACGCAGGGCGGGGCCTCGCTTTACGCCTTCGGCGTCTCGTCCATCTCGTCCACGCCGGACAGCTACCGGCAGAACTACAAGACGCTCGACGAGTGGCGCGCGGCGCTCGACGCCGGCCGGCTCCCGATCGAGCGCGGCCTGCGGCTCACCGCCGAGGATGCGCGCCGCCGCACGATCATCATGCGCCTCATGTGCGACCGCCGCCTCGACTATTCGGCGCTGTCCGCGGTGCTCGGGCTGGATTTTGCGGCCGTCTATGCCGCCGAGATCGCGTCGCTCACCGACCTTGAGACGGACGGCCTGGTCCGGCGCACCGCCGCCGGGATCGAGGTCACGCGGGTCGGCGTGCCGCTGCTGCGGGTCATCGCCATGCGCTTCGACCCGACGGTCACGGCCTCCGCGCTGCAGCACTCGCGGACCATCTGATTTGGTGTAGTTGTGACGGGCGGGAGGGGCAGGGGCTCCTCCCGCCCCTGTGTTTTTGTGCGGCGGCCGGCCGGTGGCGCGGCCAAGTGCTGCGCATTCAATGCCAACAAACGCCGAGTGGCCGGCCGGATCCCGGGCCATAGTGGGCCGGCCCCGGTCCCCATGCCTCTCGCGACCCGCTACCTCGGGCTGTATCTGCGCAGCCCCTTCATCGTCGGCTCATCGCCCTTGTGCGACGACCTGGGCATTGCGCGCCAGCTGCAGGACGCGGGCGCGGGCGCGGTCGTCATGCGCTCGCTGTTCATGGAGCAGTTCGGCACCGGGCCGGCGCTGGACGGCCCGAACGGCGTGGCGGATTACCACCACACGCCCGAGCGTTATCTCCGGCACCTCGCGGCGTTGAAGAAACGCCTGTCGATCCCGGTCATTGCGTCGCTGAACGGCTGCCGGCGGGGTGCCTGGATGGAGGTGGCGCCCCTGCTGGAAGAGGCGGGCGCCGATGCCATCGAGGTGAACTTCTATCATGTCGTCACGCGCGCCGACGTGGCGGCCGACCAGGTCGAGCTCGAGATGCTGGAGATCGTCCGCGAGTTGACCGATGCCGTGCGGATCCCGGTGGCGGTCAAGCTCTCGCCCTATCACGCCGCGGTGGCCCAGCTGGCGGTCGCCCTCGAGCTGGAGGGTGCGTCGGGCCTGGTGGTCTTCAACCGGTTCTACCAGCCCGATGTCGACATCGACGCCATGGAGGTGCGGCCGACCCTGCACCTGTCCGATTCGTCCGAGCTGCTGTTGCGCCTGCGCTGGCTGGCGATCCTGTCGCCGCAGATCAGCGGGTCGCTGGCGGTCAGCGGCGGGGTGCACGCGGCGGAGGATGCCATCAAGGCCCTGCTCACCGGCGCCCATGCGGTGCAGGTGGTGTCCGCGCTGCTGCAATACGGGCCGGAGGCGCTGGCGAGCCTGCACGAGGGCCTGGAGACTTGGATGGGGCTGCACGGTTTCACGGGGCTCGCGGAGTTCCGGGGCCGGCTGGACCTCCATCGCTGCCCCGATCCGGACGCCTTCGAGCGGGCCAACTATATCCGGACGCTGAACACGCGGAGCTACTGAGCCCGGGCATGCAATTGACCCTGCAGGTCGGGGTCGCGCCGCAAGATCTGCACAGTCTATCGCAACGCCCGCCGCGCCCCCGGGGCGGGGATCTGCGATGATAGGGCATGTCCCTGCCGGGCACATCACCCTTCGTTCCGCCGCCGGCCCCCGTCCGCCGGGATCCTTCCGATCCCCGGGCCCGTCCGCCGGTCCGGCTCGCCGGGCCCGATATGCCGGCATACAGCGTCACCGCGGCAGCTCTGCCAGCGGCCGAAAAGTCCCAATCATCCCCGGCTGCCCGTGCGGCTTTGCCGGGGACCCGTTCGGACGCCCCGGCCGGCTGGCTGCCGCCCGGGCCGGTCTGGCCCCTCTTTCCCGTTTGAGTCTCATGTCCGCCGCGCCCGACGTCTCATTCACCTGTCCCGTGCCGCTGTCGCACCGGACGGAGATCACCGTGGGCCACGGCGGCGGCGGCCGGCTGACCCAGGAGCTGATCGAGCGCATCTTCCGGCCGGCGTTCGCCAATCCCTCCCTCGACGCCCAGCACGACGGCGCCCAGCTGCGTTTCCCCGGCGGCGGCCGGCTGGCGTTCACCACCGACTCGCACGTGGTCAGCCCGATATTTTTTCCCGGCGGCGACATCGGCACCCTCGCCGTCAACGGCACGGTCAACGACCTGGCCATGTGCGGCGCCCGGCCGCTGTGGCTCAGCGCGGGCTTCATCCTCGAGGAAGGATTTCCGGTCGCGACCCTGGAGAAGGTCGTCGCGTCCATGAAGGCCGCGGCCGCCGCCGCCGGCGTTAGCATCGTGACCGGCGACACCAAGGTGGTGGAGCGCGGCAAGGGTGACGGGCTTTACGTGACGACCTCCGGCGTCGGCGTGATCGAGACCAGGCTGGCGGTTGCGCCCGCGAGCATCCGGCCGGGCGACGCGGTCATCCTGAGCGGCGACATCGGCCGCCACGGCATGGCGATCATGGCGACGCGCGCCGGGTTGGAATTTGAGAGCGCCATCGAGAGTGACTGCGCACCGCTGGCGGCGCCGGTGCTGGCCTTGCTGGATGCGGGCCTTGAGATCCACTGTTTGCGCGACCTGACGCGCGGCGGGCTGGCGACCTCGCTGGTCGAGCTGGCCGAGTCCGCGGGGGTGGCCATCGCCATCGACGCCGCCCAGGTGCCCGTGTCCGAGCTCGTGCAGGGGGCCTGCGAGATCCTCGGGCTCGACCCGCTCTATGTGGCCAACGAGGGCCGGTTTGTCTGCCTCCTGCCCGCGGCGCAGGTGGCGTGCGCGCTGGAGATCCTGCGGCAAAGCGCCCCCGGCGGCCGGCCGGTCGTGATCGGCACGGTGAAAGCCGGCCCGGCTGGCCAAGTAACGCAACGCAGCGTCGTCGGCTCCGAACGTATCGTGGACCGCCTCAGCGGCGAGCAGCTCCCGCGGATCTGCTGAGCCCGCTCAGGGTGGGAGGGCGAATTATGTCTCGGCCGGCTGCGCCGCCCGGCTGCGGTAGCGGTAGTAGGCGGCGCAGGCGCCTTCGCTCGAGACCATCGGCGCGCCGAGCGGACGCTCGGGCGTGCAGCGGGTGCCGAAGGCGGGACAGTCGTGCGGTTTCTTCACACCGCGCATGATCTCGCCGCTGATGCACTCGGTGGCGCAGGTCGCGCCGGATTTCTTCAGCGGGAAACGCGCGGCGGCGTCGTAGGCCGCATAGGCCGGGCGCACGGCCAGGCCGCTGCGCGGGATGACGCCGATGCCGCGCCAGTCGCGGTCACAGACCTCGAAGACCTCCTCGACGATCTTGCGGGCGTGCTGGTTGCCCTCCGGACGCACGGCGCGCGAGTAGGCGTTCTCCATCTCCGCGCGGCCGCCCTCGAGCTGTTTCACGCAGAGCAGGATGCCCTCGAGGATGTCCACGGGCTCGAAGCCGGTGATGATGATCGGCGCGCCGTATTCCCGGGCGATCGGGCCGTATTCGGACGTGCCCATGATTGTGCAGACGTGGCCCGCGGCGAGGAAGCCCTGCACGCGGTTGTCGGGGGAGCCGAGGATGGCGCGCATCGCCGGCGGCACCAGGACGTGCGAGGTGAGGATGGAGAAGTTCTTCACCCCGTGGGCCGCGACGGACTGCACGGAGAGCGCGTTGGCGGGCGCGGTGGTCTCGAAACCCACGGCGAAGAAAACGACCTGCCGCGCGGGGTTGTCGCGCGCGAGCGCCACGGCGTCGAGCGGCGAGTAGACGATGCGCACGTCGCCGCCGCGGGCCTTGGCGGTGAGGAGGTCGATGCCGTTGCCGGGCACGCGCAGCATGTCGCCGAACGAGCACAGGATGACCCGGTGGTTGAGCGCGAGGTCGACGGCCTGGTCGATCAGGTCCGCGCTGGTCACGCACACGGGGCAGCCGGGACCGTGGACGAGGGTGATGTTTTTCGGCAGGAGGTCGTCGAGGCCGAACTTGACGATAGCGTGCGTCTGGCCGCCGCAGATCTCCATGATGGTCCACGGCCGCGTGGTGGCGCGGGCGATGGCCGCGGCCAGCTTCCGCACGAGCGCGGCGTCGCGGTATTCGTCGACGTATTTCATGGGGTGGAGGTGGTTGAATGGATGGTAGGGGCGCTTGCCCCCAAGCGCCCTGGGCCGTTGAGGGCAACGGCCCCTACCGGGTTTTCCGTTGGTATCTCCAGCCCGTCGAGCTCGCCCATCTGCTGCAGGTAGGAGAAGGTCTCCGCCGCCTCCCGGGCGTCGACGACGCTGATGGCGACGCCGACGTGCACGAGGACGAAGTCGCCGACCTTGGCCTCGGGGGTGCAGGTCAGGCTGATGAGTTTGATGACGCCGGCGAAGCTGACCTTCGCCGCGCGGAGCAGGGGATCTTCACCGACGATTTCGAGGACTTTTCCGGGGACGGCGAGGCACATGGGGGGATGGGGTTTGAGGGGAGGGTGGGACGTCAGCCCGGGAGGGAGACGGTGGTGAGGTTCCAGAGCGCGGCGAGGGCCTGGCCGGCGGCGATGGAGTTGTCGTTGGGGGAAAGGTGGCGGTGCGTGAGCACGCGGAAGCCGGCCTCCGTGAGCGCCGCGGTGGCGAGCGAGTGGAGGAGGGCGTTCTGGAAGCAGCCGCCGGTCAGCGCCACGGTGCCGACGCCGGCCTGGCGCGCGACCCCGACCATCGCCTGCACGAGGCCGCGATGCAGGGCGGCGGCGTCCGCGGCGGCATCGCCGGGGAAGTTGAGGAGCTGGGTGACCGCGGGCCGCCAGTCGATCTCGAGCCGCGCCCCGGGCATGGTGGCGGGCGCGACCGGGAAGGGCAGGGCGCGGGTCTCGGCGGCGAAGGCGTGGGCGGCGGCCTCCACCGCGAGCGGCACCTGACCCTCGAAGTGGTTGAGCGCCCCGAGGCCGAGCAGTGCGCCAAAGCCGTCGAACAACCGGCCCGCGCTCGAGCACAACGGGGAGTTCAGCTGGCGGTCGAGGACCGTGCCGAGCAGGTCCAGGTCGCGTTCCGGATAATTGAAGCGCAGGGCCGCCCGGCGGTAGAGCCCCAGGTCGTGGGCGAAGGACAGCGCGATGCGCCGGGCGTCGCGGACCGCGGCCTCGCTGCCGGCCAGCCGGAAGGGCCGGAGGCGCGCGAAGCGTTCCGCGCGGTTTTGCCGGAGCAGGATGAACTCGCCGCCCCAGACCGTGCCGTCCTCGCCGTAGCCGGTGCCGTCCCAGGCGATGCCGAGCACGCCGTCGGCGGGGTGGTGATGCTCGAGCAGGCAGGCCAGCACGTGGGCGAGGTGGTGCTGCACCGCGAGGCGCGGCAACCCGAGCCGGTCGGCGTAAAGGGTGGACTGGTAGGCGGGGTGCTTGTCGTGCGCGACCGCCGTGAACTCCGCGCTGTGCAACCGGCCGAGGGTGGCGATCGTCCGCTCGAAAGTGTGGTGGGTGAGGATGTCGTCCAGGTCACCCAGGTGCGGGCTGAGCACGAGGTGGTCGCCGGCGGCGACGGCGATGGTGTTCTTCATCTGGCCGCCGACGCACAGCAGGGCACCGGCCAGGCGGCCGGGCAGGGTGAAGGGCGCGGGCGCGTAGCCGCGGGCGCGGCGCAGCAGGATGGGCGCGTCGCCGGCCGCGAGGCGCACGACGGAATCCTCGACGGGGTGCGCGATCGGGCGGTCGTGTCCGAGGAACATGTCGGCGATTCCCGCCAACCGGTGCCGGGCCTCCTTGTCGCCGGTGCAGATCGGCTCCGACGCGAGGTTGGCGCTGGTGGCGACGAGGGGAAAGTCGAGTGCCGCGAGCAGCAGGTGGTGCAGCGGGGCGTAGGGCAGCAGGGCCCCGATCCACGGGTTGCCGGGGGCCACGGCCGGGGCGAGCGCGGTGCCGGGCCGGCGGGCCACGAGCACGATCGGCGCGGCGGGCGAGGCAAGCAGGGCGGCGGCCGCGGGGTTGACGTCGGCGAATTCGCCGAGCTGGGCCAGGTCGCGGAACATCACCGCCAGCGGCTTCTGGTCGCGGTGTTTCCGGTGGCGCAGGGTGGCAACGGCGGTCTCGTTGGTCGCGTCGCAGAGCAGGTGGTAGCCGCCGACCCCCTTGACGGCGACGATGAGGCCCTCGCGCAGCAGCGTGCGGGTGTGGTTCAGCGCGGCTTCGCGCTCGCCGATGCTGTTGCCGGCCGGGTCGCACAGCGTGAGGTGCGGGCCGCACGCGGGGCAGGCGTTCGGCTCGGCGTGGAAGCGGCGGGACGCGGGGTCGGCGTATTCACGCGCGCAGGCCGGACACATCCGGAAGCAACGCATGGTGGTCTGGGGCCGGTCATAGGGCAGCTGCTCGATGATCGAGTAACGCGGGCCGCACTGCGTGCAGTTGATGAAGGGATAGCGGTGGCGCCGGTCCGCCGGGTCGAGCAGTTCGCGCCGGCAGTCGGCGCAGGTGGCGAGGTCGGCGGGGGTCGCCGTGACAATCTCGCCGACGGTCCGGCTGGCGCCGATGGTAAAGCCCGGTCCGGCCGGCGGCAGGTCGGGGCCGGGGGGGAGGCGGTCGACGCTCGTGACCGACGCGGCCGGGGGCGGGTCGCGGCGCAGCGCCTCGACCAGCGCGGTCACGCGGGCCGGATCGCCGGCGGCGCGCACGAGCACGCCCTCGGCATCGTTGAGCACCCAGCCCCGCAGCCCGAGGCCCGCGGCGGTGCGATGCACGAACGGACGGAAACCCACGCCCTGCACCGTGCCGCGCACGCGGAGCAGCACGTCGGTGTCGGCGGGGGTGGCGGTCATGTGGGCCGGGGTTCAGGCCTGCGCGGCGAGGGCGCGCAGGTAGTCATACCACTCGGTCATCCCCTCGCCGGTGCGGCTGGAGACCTGGATGATCCGCGCCTGCGGGGCGACGCGGCGGATGTTGGCGACGGCGACGTCGCGCTTGAAGCCGAGCACGTCGGCCACGTCGACCTTGGTGAGGAGGACCAGGTGGGCGGACTTGAAGATCGGCGGATACTTGAGGGGCTTGTCCTCGCCCTCGGTGGTGGAGAGGAGCACGACGCGCGCCTGCTCGCCGAGGTCGAAGGAGGCGGGGCACACGAGGTTGCCGACGTTCTCGATGAAGAGCACGCGGACGCCGTCGAGGTTGATGGATTGCGCGGCGCGCGCGATCATGCCGGCGTCGAGGTGGCAGACGTGGCCGGTGGTGATCTGGGCGACGGGCGCGTGCGGCCGGCTGAGGCGCTGGCCGTCGTTGTCCGTCTCGAGGTCGCCCACGAGCACGGCGCACTTCGTCCGGAGGCCGAACTCGTCGAGCGTGCGCTCGAGGAGCGTCGTCTTGCCGGCGCCGGGCGAGGAGACGAGGTTGAGCGCGGCGAGGCCGCGGCCGAGGAAGTAGCCGCGGTTCCGCTCGGCGAGGATGTCGTTCTTCTCGAGCAGGGGGATGTTGACGTCCACGGCGCGGACGGAGACCTCCCCCGAGGGGCTGGCGGTGAGGGCGGCGGCGATCTCGGCGGAGAGCGGGCCCGAGAGCGCGCGGGAGGAGCCGCCGGTGGCGGCGCCGGTGAGGGCGTTGATGCGCACGCCGGGCTCGGGGAGGGT
>Ga0066412_1000315_pt1 | contig 19883 bp, 15 predicted proteins | sample LakWasMet16_LOW5_2_FD_59499 | JGI IMG/M metagenome (GOLD analysis project Ga0066412, IMG submission 59499) | Freshwater sediment methanotrophic microbial communities from Lake Washington under simulated oxygen tension - Sediment Metagenome 16_LOW5 | ecosystem: Environmental > Aquatic >... | reverse complement strand
GCAGGGGGAAGAGCTGGGCCTCGGCGTCGATGGTGAGCAGGATCGCGCCGGCGAAAGCATTGCCGGCCGGGCTGTGCACGGGCGCGATGAGGTGCATTTCAATCCGGCCGTTCCTTCCCAGGTGCAGATCCTCCGTGACCACATTTCTGGACTCAAGGATGGCAGGCCGGGTGGCCGGTGCCAGGGTTCCGTCCCAGCTGTCATCCGCGGGCTGGACGAGCACCTGTTTCAGGTTGTGGTCGAACAGCACGATCCGGCGGTAGCGATAGGCCCTGAGCAGGGTGGCCAGGAAGTCATCCAGACGGGCGTGTTCCGATGAGCCCGAAGCGAGCCGCGCGATGACCTGCGGCAGGTCGGCGGTGGCGGCAAAGACCTGCGCGTCGCTGAGCCGTTCCTTGCGCCACTCCGAGATTTCCCGCACCTTCAGGTCGCCGATGGCCGTCAGCTGCTCCTCCACGGCCAGGCGGATCGCGGCCTGTTCATGGCGGGAATAATAGAACCAGGCCAACCCGCATGCGCCCAGAAAACCGGTCAAGCCCAGCAGCAGCTTCCAGCTGAAGAAGCGTGGATTCCGCCACTCGGCCGACTCCCCGTCCGGATGGGACAGTCGCGCCTGACGGAATTTCCGTTCACGTTCGGCCAGCAACAGGCCGGCGTTGAGAAACAGAAACGCGACGGCGGTCAACAAGGCCATCGGGACGGATGCCCGGTCATAACCGAGCGGGGTGCCGGCGGCGTAAGCCAGGGTGATCAGGGTGGCGATCAGGACACCGGAGGCGGCCCCCAGGTTGGCCCACCAGCCCGCCAGGCGCGACTGGCCGAGGGCCGGGCTTTGCGCCAGCATCACGGCCGTCGCCAGCAGGAAATTGATGGCGGTGAGCGGCGAAATGCGGCCGATCTCCAGCTCGCCGGTCTTCGTCACAAGGGTGGATCGCCAATGATCCCAAGGCAGCGACCAGCCCCAGACCGGCCGGGTCAGTTCCAGCGCGCAGATCAGGGTCACCAACAGCGCGCAGGCCAGGCTCGCAGATTCGGTGGTGCGGTCCGCCGGCCGGTAAATGCGCACACCCAGCGCCAGCGCGAGCAGCACAAACATGGCTGCCGTCATGGGGGCCATGGGAATCTGATCCGGGCCCAGCGTCGCGAGGTGCCACCGATCAACGAGCCAGACGACGGCGGTGTAGACACCCAAACAGCCACTGATCAGGGCGGCACTGCTGGCCAGGGCGCGGTTGGTGTAAGGGGCATTCATGGCGCAAGGCCTTGCGCCTCCTGACAGGCCGGGCATCAGGGCCGGGATCCGTCGGGCCGGCCGGCAGGAGGTTATGTGGACCCGAGCCTAGTTGATTAACCAGGAGCGGGCTCTGCATATTTTGCCATTTGCTGCCTTGGGCTGCTGGTTTGAGTCGGGCGGTTCACCAGGCGCCTTGGATCATCCGCACTTGGAGGCGGGAAAGGAGTGCCGGGGGTTTGTCAGCTGGATGGGCTGCAACTTTCCCGGCTGCCGCCGGGTTATTCAGGCAAAGGCGCCCCATGAAAGTCCTGATCTCACTCCTGCTCTGGGCCATTCTGCTCGTGCTGTGCTGGCCGCTGGCGTTGCTGCTGCTCGTCCTCTGGCCGCTGCTGTGGCTGCTTTCGATCCCGTTCCGGATCGTCGGCGCGCTCATGAGCGCGATCATCGCCCTGGTCACCGCGATCCTTTTCCTGCCCGCGCGGCTGCTGGGCGGCGCGAAGCAGGGCTGAGTGAACAACGCCTCACGCGCCTTCGCGCACGCGAAACCCGTGCGGAAGTTTCTCGGCCAAGGGGGGCGGGTAAACGGTGACTTCGAGGACCCGGCTGGGACTGGCCCATCACTGGCTCCTGAAACCATCAGGTTTCAGGCCGCTGCCTGACCTCCCTCAGTGCAGCACTTCCGCGGACGAGATATCGAGGCGGATCACCTTCGCGGGCCAGCGCGGTTCCTCCACCGCGGTGAGCTGGCCGTAAAGGGACAGGGTGAACGTCGTTCCCTTGGCTGGCGGCGTGGCCAGGAGCCGGTCGTTGCGGGCGTTGGGCGTGAGGGTCGCCACGACGCGATACCGGGAGAGTGAACCCGCCTGTTCGGCAAACTCCACCTTGCCGGTGGCCGCATCGTAGGATTTGACCACCGCGGAGAAACGATAGCGCCGGTCCAGCCAGCCCTTGTAGAGGAATTTCCGGTTCAGGTTTTTCACGACGCCGTTCTGCGGTGCCTCCGGCCCGGTGATGCCGTCGTGATCCACGATCTTGTCGGGATTGTCGGGCACCCAGACGGCGCGCAGGAGTTCCTCGGGATCCAGCAGCGGGAAGGCGGTGCCCAACTCGGGACCGATGGTGGTTTCACCGCGGTCCTCCACGGTGGCCGTCACTTCCAGCGGGGGAAAATCCTTGGCCTGCAGCGTGAGCTTGTGCGATCCGGCCGCGATGGGGTCGAAGAAGAGCGGGGTCTTGTTGTAGGCCTTGCCCTGCAGCACGACGGTCGCGCCGGCCGGGATGCTGTTCACGACCAGGCGGCCATGGGGGAGGCGCACCGTGGCGGCGGATTCCTGATTCTCCGTGATCGTGACCTTGTGGGGCACGGCCGGCCAGGACTGGTATTCGAGGGAGAGGGAAATTTCGCCCGGCGGCAGCTGCGGGATCAGGACCGGGGTCTTGCCGAGCACGGCCTTGCCCAGCCGGACGGTCGCGCCCGCGGGCACGGAGTCCACGCGCAGCGAGCCGCCCTTGAAATTGATCGTGGTCTCGGTCTGCTGTCCGGGCGGCACGTCGACCTCGCCGCTTGCGTCCGGCCAGCCTTCGGCCCGGAGCTTCACGGCGTATTTTCCCGGCGTCAGGTTGGGCAACGCCTGCCCGAGCGCGCCATTGACGCGGTCGGTCGACGGGTCATCGGCGGACGCAAGACGCACGGCCTCGACCGTTGCCTCGGGTCGGTTGGATTTCACGAGCAGCACGCCGGTCGTCCGCACCCGCTTCTCTTCAGCGCGGGCTTGGGTGACAGCGGTGATCTTTTCGCCCGCGGAGGAAACCGCGCACTTTGCCACCAGCAGCACGATGAGCACGGTCGCGATCAACACCCAAGGCCCGGCCTTGCGCTGGGGCGACTCCGGCGGGAACAGCTTGTCGTAGGCGGCCTTCGCCCGGGCCAGGGCGGACGGCGCGGCGGCGGGTGGGGTGGAGGCCTTGTGGCCGGTGGCAGGCGGAGGTGGCTCTTTCTGATCCATGGAGGGTGGGCCCGTGCCGACCTTTCTAGTTCAGTGCGCCCCCCGGGCAACGGGTTATTTTGAAAAATACCGGTGAATATACCTCAACCGACCTTCTGGCACAGGAGGTAACAGAGTAAGGCAGGAGGCTTTTCCTCTGTTTTCTCCGTTGTCTCCTGTGAAAGGTTTTTGGGTCAGACTGATTCCCACGCCTTCGTGGCGACCGGATCGCGGCCCTCGTCGTATTCGATGTGGTCAATGATGGTCTCGATGGGTTTGCCGGTCAGGCCGCTGTCGAGGATGCGCTGGGGCAGGACGGCGGAGCGTTCGTCGCGCCAGCCGAGTTTCACGATGAAGCGGTTCCACATGTGGCATTCCTCGTCGGTGCGCGGCGTGCCGTGCGCGTGGGCCCAGGCGATGGCCTCCTCGTCGGAGGCGCCGGCCAGCACGCGCTCGCGCAGGTCGGCGTAGCGTATGCCGAGGAAGCGGCAGCAGCGTCCGTCGAGGACGTAGGTCTGGGCGTCACCGAGGTTCTTCTGGTAGTCGGCCGGGAGCTTACCCGCCGCGTGAAGCCGGATCTTGTCGAGCATGCGCCCGAAATAAACGAGCCGGCCGACCTTGGCGTAACAGCTGCGCAAACCGGGCACGTGGGGCATGGGGGTAAACTTTACGCTTCACGCGACGGCGCCAGATGAAAACGGGTGTAACGGGCGATGTCGTGGGGAGCTGAATATTCTCACGCAGAGACGCGGAGACGCAGGGTCTCCGATAACATCCAAAGAGTTGGATTGCTTCGCGGCTCTGCGCCTTTGCGTGCGATAGTCAGTCCGAGACCGCGGCCAGCATGAGCAGTTGGCGCAGCCGCTGCGGGTCGGTGGCGGAGGTCTTGGCCACGAAGCCGCGCTGGTGCGTGAAATGAACGTCGGGCTCCGCCTTGATGCGGGTGAAGTCGAGACGCGGATGATCGCGATGCCGGGACAAGCCGTAGCCGGTGCTGCGGCGGTCGGGGGCGATGACCGCGACGACGCTGTCGTCCAGACCCTGCTCTTGCACATAACGATCGAGCCCAGCCGAGGGATCCTCGGGCAACGGCTCCGTGCGTGGCAGGAAAACGACGGCGGGGGCCTGGCTGTTTTCGGAAGTGAGGGTCAGGCCGTCCAGCGTCCAGATCTGCGCGTGCCGGCCGATGAAGGTGAGGCGGGCGCGAAGGTTGCGCACGTAGTCCAGGAGGTCGGTGCCCACGAAGTGCATGATCTGCCAGAGCGGGTCGCCGGATGACAGCTGCTTCGCGGCGGCAAAGCGGCGGAGCAGGGTGCCGTCGATGGGGGACTGCATCTTGCCGACGATGTCGCGTTCGACGCCGAGCCACTTGGCGGTGACGTTGGGGCCGCGGCAGTCGAACCACTCGGCGGGTTCGAGCCAGTCGCAGAAGGCCCGGGCGTCAGCGTAGAGGCCGAGGTGCTGGAGAACGAGGGAGAGGGCGCAGGTCGGCGCGGCGTCGGCGGGGAGCTGGTGGTGGTCGAAATTGTTCAGTGCGGGCTCGTGGCGGTGTCCCACGTCGACGACGGCGATGGCGGGATCGGCCAGGTCGGCCTCGACTGGCTCGCGCCGCAGGATGGGGCAGGGCGCGGTGGCCAGCAGCACGCAGCAGGCGAGGAACTCATCTTTGTGGGCGCTGCCCGGGTGCGTGAGGATCGTGGTGAAAGGCGTCATTCAATCCCACCTCAGCATACCCGCCCGACAAAAGCCAGAAGCACAATCTGTCTCACGCGAAGACGCGAAGAGAAGACCCAATCCCAGTTTTTTGATTTATTCGCGGCTTCGCGCCTTCGCGTGAAGCACTGCCTTACTATCAGCCTCGGACCGCCGCCTTGATCTTCGCGATGTCGATCTTGTCCATTTCCATCATCGCCTCGAAGGCGCGCCTGGCGGTCTGGCCGCCGGCGGCCATGGCGTCGGTCAGAACGCGCGGGGTGATCTGCCAGGAGATGCCCCACTTGTCCTTGCACCAGCCGCAGTAGCTCGCCTTGCCGCCATTCTTGATGATGGCGTTCCAGTAGCGGTCCGTCTGCTTCTGGGTGTCGGTGGCGACTTGGAAGGAGAAGGCCTCGCTGTGCTTGAATTGCGGGCCGCCGTTGAGGCCGATGCACGGGATGCCGAGGACGGTGAACTCCACGGTCAGGACCTGGCCCTTCTTGCCCGATGGGAAATCGCCCGGGGCCTTGTGGACGGCCGTCACCTTGCTGTCGGGGAAGAGGGACGCATAAAACTTCGCCGCCTTGAGGGCATCCTTGTCATACCAAATGCAGATGAGGTTCTTTGGGGCTTTTGATCTTTTCATTTTAGATAACAACGAATGGAGACCACGACACCGGACAATCGAAATGTTTTTTCGACGAACGGTTCAATTTTTACGTTTCACGTGTTCGCATGAAAACAGTTTGTCCGGCATAAAAGAAAAACGCCGGCCCGAAGGCCGGCGTTGAAAGGAGAGGGCAAGAAGAGCGATTGAAGGCAACCGCCCCTACCATGCATCAACGATACTCTTCGTTCGTGTTCGCGTTGATGATCTTGAAGTTCTCGACGTGATAGTTCGGGTCGGCGCGGAAGGCCAACTTGATGCCGAAGGTCTTCTCGATGCGGACGATCAGCCTTCGCCGGGCCTACGGCTGACAAGGCAGCTCGGAAAACAAAGCACCCGGCTTTTTGGCCGGGTGCTGCAAGTGTAAGCCGTGTTCGCTGCTTTAGCGGTATTCCTCGTTGGTGTTGGCGTTGATGATTTTGAAATTCTCAACGTGGTAGTTCGGATCAGCCCTGAAGGCTAATTTGATGCCGAACGTCTTTTCAATTCTCACCAATAGTTCTGAGTCCTCGACGCGCAGGCGTTCGAGGATGCTCGGGTGCACGTGGACGCGGAGGGAGTATTCCTTGCCGTCCTTGCGGGCCTGCAGGCGGCGGGCGACGGAGGACAGCTTGCGCTGCAGCTCGACCGACATCGTCGTGGCCGACTTCACCATCGCGCGGCCGCGGCAATACGGGCAGCTGGTGTAGAGGTTGGCCGAGAGCGACTCCTGCTGGCGCTGGCGGGTCATCTGCATGATGCCGAGCGACGAGATGGGCAGGATGTGCGTCTTGGCCTTGTCCTCCGACATGAGCTCGACCATGCGGTCATACACCGCGTTGCGGTGGCGGCGCTCCTTCATGTCGATGTAGTCCATGATCACGAGGCCGCCGATGTTGCGGAGCCGGATCTGGCGCGCGATCTCCGTGGCCGCCTCCATGTTGACCTGGAAGATGGTGTTCTTCTCGTCGCCGGAGCGGCTCTTGTGGGAGCCGGTGTTGACGTCGATGGAGATGAGGGCCTCGGTCTCGTCGATCACGATCTCGCCGCCGGAGGGCAGGGGGACGCGGCGCTGGAAGGTCTGTTCGATCTGGCGCTCGATGTTGTAGCGCTCGAAGACCGGGATGGAGTCCTTGTAGTAGACGATCTTGCCCTTGGAGCGGCTGGAGATCTGGCCGACGTATTCCTGCGTGCGCTTGAAGTCGTCCTCGTTGTCGACGAGCACGCGGTCGATGTCCTCGGTGAGGAAGTCGCGCACGGTGCGCTCGACGATGTCGGGTTCCTGGTAGAGGCAGGCGGGGGCGCGGTCGGTCTCCATCTTGCGCTGGATCTCCTGCCACTTGGTGAGGAGGAGGTGCAGGTCGCGGACGAAGTAACGGGGCTTCTTGCCCTCGCCGGCGGTGCGGACGATGACGCCCATGCCCTCGGGGATGGTGAGCTCGTTGATGAGGGTCTTGAGGCGCTTGCGCTCGGCCGGGTCCTCGATCTTGCGGGAGATGCCGCAGCCGTCGGAGAACGGCGTGAGGATGAGGTAGCGGCCGGGGAGGGAGAGGTTCGTCGTGGTGCGCGGGCCCTTGGTGCCGATGGGGCCCTTGGTGACCTGGATGACGATCTCGGAGCCCGGCGGATAGAGGCCGGGGATGTCCTTGACGGTGGGCTCGGCCTTGCGCGGGCCGGCGTCCTTCTTCTTGTTGACGCGGACGACCTCGACGGAGGAGTCGGCGGCGGCCGGGAGCATGTCCCAGTAGTGGAGGAAGGCGTTCTTGTTGTAGCCGATGTCGACGAAGGCGGCCTTGAGGCCGGGGTCGAGGTTCTTGACGCGGCCCTTGTAGATGCCGCCGACCATGCGGCTGTCGGATTCGCGCTCGATCTCGAAGCGGTCGAGGGTGCCGTCCACGAGCAACGCGACGCGCTTCTCGAGGGGCTCGGAATTGATGACGAGTTCGCGGAAGGTGCCCTTTTCCTTCCGGAAAATGCTCAGGATTTTCTGGAGGATGGGCCGGTCGGCGGCGCGTTCCTTGGATTCCTTGCGAAGTTGCTCGGCCGTGAGGGGCTCCGTGTGCTTCTGGGGCGGGGGCTGCTGGAGTTCCTCTTCATGGCGTGAGGCGGCGTCCTGGGGGGCGCCGGAGTTGGTGGGCTGGTCGTTCATGGTGGGGTGTATCCCGGGTGGTTGTGGACACGGGGCACCCGTGAGCAGCGGGCTGTGCGCAGGAAATTCCGGCAGAGCGGTCCATATCGTGTGGCAGGAGACCCATGTTAGAAGTCCCTCCGAAACCGATAGACGCTTTGGACCAGTCCTTGCAGCAAGCAGCAGCTGAGCACGAAGGTGCCGCCGTAGCTAATGAAGGGAAGCGGTATGCCTTTAACCGGCATCAGGCCGATGGTCATGGCGATGTTGACGAACACATGCACGGTGAAGAGCACCGTGACGCCGAGCGCGAGTAAGGCGCCGAAGCGGTCGCGGGCGAGCCCGGCGATCCGCAGTCCGTTCCACAACACCACGCCAAACAACCCGATGACGGTGATGCTTCCCAAAAATCCCTTCTCCTCGGCGATGACCGAGAAAATAAAGTCGTTGTGCGCGACGGCGCGCGGCAGGTAGCCCAGCTTGGCCTGGGTGCCCTCGGTCCAGCCCTTGCCGGTGAGGCCGCCGGAGCCGACGGAAATGAGCGACTGGCGGCTGTTCCAGCCGATGCCCATGGGGTCGACCTTGTCCGGCAGGGCAAAATACAGCACGCGGTTGCGCTGGTAGTCCTTGAGCGGCAGCCAGGAGTGTTTCTCGTAGGCGCCGCGGTCGCGACTGTAGCTCAGCTTGTTCTCCTCCATGAACTTGGAGTAGTTCCAGACGTCGAGGGCGACGATGCCGATGAGCAGGGCGAATACGCCCAAGGCCCCGGCAAAGAACCGCATCGAGAGGTTGGAAACGTAAAGCATGGCGAAGACCATCGGCGCAATCACGAGGGCGCTGCCAAGGTCGGGTTCGGCCATTATCAACAGCATGGGTATGCCCACCGCAAGGGCCAATTTTACGAGCACCTGGAGGGAGTCCTTGACCGTGCCGAGGCGCGATCCGGTGAGGATGGAGGCGGTGGCGAAGAGGACGGCGATCTTGGCGAATTCCGAGGGTTGGAAGGCGCCGAGGCCGGGAATGTCGAGCCAGCGCTGGGCGCCCATGCCGTGGGTGGTGCCGACGCCGGGGATCAGGACGAGCAGCAGGAGGGCGAGGGCGAACAGGTAGACAAAGTGGGCGTATTTGAGCCAGAGCCGGTAATCCAGCAGGGAGGTCGTGACGTAGATCGTCGCGCCCATGGCCAGCCAGACCAGCTGGTTGACCCACTGCTGCTGGTCGGTGGCGAGCTGGGCGCTGTAGATGAAGAATACCCCGAAAAGGCTCAGCACAAACAGGCAGGCGGGCGTGATGCCATCGAACCGCTCGCGGGTGGTGAGCTTGAAAAAACTGGCGAGATCGAGGCTGCGGAGAAACTTCACGGCAAGGGAAGACCCGCCACTAAACACCCGCGGGTGTCACTGGCAACCCGGGATTGTAAAACCGGCCCTTTGTATGGTTGCCAAGCCGGATGGCGCACGTAGGTTCGCCACCCCTGAGATGCTGACCTTCATCGCAGCCACCAAGCCAGTGCTTACGTCCAGTGCGGCCGAACCGTATTTGTGGGCGTTGCTGGCGGCTGGGCTGGTCGGCGTCATGGGCGGTTTCTTCGGCGTCTGGTTCATCATGCGGCAGAGCCGCCGGCTGGCCGAGCAGAGCGCCGCCTCCCACCTCGAGCTGGCCAAGCGCGAGGCCGCCGTCGCCGCCCAGGAGCTCATCAGCAAGGCCGAGGAGGACATCCGGGGCCGCGAGGCGGAGATGAACCGCGACTTCGACCGCCGGAAGATCGAGATCGAGCTGATGCTGCGCGAGATCCGCTCCCACGAGGAATCCCTCGCCTTGCTCGACTACCAGCTGGAACAGCGCCAGGAGCGCCTCGCTCGCGAGGCCAGCGCCATCAAGCAGGCGCGCGACGCCATGCGCGATCTCTCGAAAAGCCTGCGCAAGCGTCTCGAGGGCGTCGCCTCCCTCGACGGCGAGGAGATCCGCAAGCAGCTGCGAGAGGAAGTCATCTTCGAGTGCCAGGAGGAGCTGCGTGCCCTGCGCAAGGAGCTGATGGAGCGCTCCGAGCAGGACCTCGTGCAGGAGGGCAAGCGCATCCTCGTCGCCACGATGCAGCGCCTCGCCAGCAAGCCGAACAACGACCTCACGGCCACCATCGTCCAGCTGCCGAGCGAGGAGATGAAGGGCCGCATCATCGGCCGCGAGGGCCGCAACATCAAATCCTTCGAGGCCGCCACCGCCACCACGCTGCTGATCGACGAGTCGCCACAGATGGTGCTGATCTCGTCCTTCGATCCCGTGCGCCGCGAGGTCGCCAAGCTTGCGCTGGAGGGCCTGGTGAAGGATGGCCGCATCCACCCCGCGAGCATCGAGGAGTTCGTCAACCGCGCGCGGCAGGAAATGGACCTGCATGTCGCCCAGATCGGCGAGGAGGCGGTGGACCGCCTGAAGATCTCCGGCCTGCACCCCGAGATCATCAAACTGCTCGGCCGGCTCCGCTTCCGCTTTTCCTACACGCAGAACGTCCTCGACCACTCCATCGAGGTCGCGCAGCTCTGCTCGATGCTCGCCGCGGAGCTCGGCCTCGAACCGAACGTCGCCAAGCGCGCCGGCCTGCTGCACGACGTGGGCAAATCGATCGAGGGTGAATACGAGGGCAGTCACGCGCTCATCGGCGCCGACTTCGTGCGCCGCTACGGCGAGACCGCCATCGTCGTCAACGCCGTCGCCGCCCACCACGCCGAGGTGAAGCCCGAGACCATCTACGCCGGCCTGGTCATCCTCGCCGACGCGATCTCCGCGTCGCGCCCCGGCGCCCGCGCCGAGTCCATGACCTCCTACATCGAGCGCCTCGGCCGGCTCGAGAAACTGGCGATGACGATGCCTGGCGTGCAGCAGGCCTTCGCCATCCAGGCGGGCCGCGAGGTGCGCGTCGTGGTGCAGCCGAGCGTCGTCACCGACGAGCAGGCCCATCAGCTCGCCAAGACGCTCCGCCAGAAGATCGAGGAGGAACTCGACTACCCGAGCACCATCAAGATCACCGTGATCCGCGAGCAGCGTTACACTGAAACCGCGACCTGATTTCCACCATGGCTGACAAAAAAATCCTCGAGACCTTCCCGAATCCCGCGCCGCACCGCGACTTTCTCATTGAGCACACGCACCACGAGTTCACCTCGGTGTGCCCGATGACCGGCCACCCGGACTTCGCTGACATCACCGTCCGCTACGTCGCGGACAAGAAGTGCGTCGAGCTGAAGTCGCTGAAACTCTATTTCCACGCCTACCGCAACGAAGGCATCTTCTTCGAGGCCGCGACTAACAAGATCTGCGACGACCTCGGCGCCGCGCTCAAGCCGCGCAGCCTGACGATCATCTCCAAGTGGAAGGCCCGCGGCGGCTTCTCGTCGATCGTCACGGCCGAGTGGAAGAAGCGGCGGTAAGGCCCGGGCCCGCGGCATGATCATGCGCTGGGCCGACACGCCGATCCACTTCATCGATTTCGAGGGCAGCGCCGCGTCCGGCATCCTCGAGTTCGGCGTGGTGACGCTGCAGGGCGGCGGGATCGCCGCGACGCACACGCGGCTGTGCCGGGCGACCGGGCCGGTCGCAGCGGATGACACGAAGGTGCACGGCCTGAGCGCCGACGGGCTCGCCAGCCAGGATTATTTCGCGGCGGAGTGGGAGCGTTTCGCCGGCCTGCGGGCGAGCGGCCCGCTGGCGGCGCATTTCGCGCCGGTGGAAAATTCGCTCCTGCGCAAGGTCTGGCCCTATCCGCGGGAGTCGCCGGATTTCGCCCGCCCGGGCAAGACGGCAAGCGAGTGGGGACCGTGGATCGACACGGGCCGGCTTTATCCGCAGCTCTTTCCGCAACTGGGTTCGGTGCGGCTGGAGGACCTGGTTGTCCGGCAGGGACTGCAGCCGGAACTGGAGATTGTCGCGCGCACTCATTGTCCACCGGAAAGGCGGCGCTACCATGCCGCGCTTTATGATGCGCTGGCGGGAGCGCTGCTGTTACAAGCGCTGCTCAAGCGGCCGGAGTGCTCCGATGCGACAATCCCGTGGCTGCTGCAGATGAGCACGCTCGACGCCGACAAGCGCGGCGCACTGCAGCAGGGGGACTTGTTCTGAGTATTGGGTGGTAGGGGTGCTTGCCCTCAAGCGCCCTCCGAGGCCCGTTGAAGGCAACGGTCCCTACCAAAACAGGTCCGCCGGCGAGCGGCGACCTTACAGCCCGTGTTGGTCTACAAGGTAGACCAGCGAGGCCATCGCGGCGGCGCCGAGCTCGAGCTCGCGCTTGTTCACCTTGTCGAGCGAGTCCTCGACCGTGTGGTGGATGTCGAAGTAGCGCTGCGAGTCGGGCTGCAGGCCGGCCACGGTCGTGCCGTGGGCGAGCAGCGGGCCGACGTCGGCCCCGCCCGAGCCCTTCTGGAAATAATAGATGCCGTAGGGCTCGAAGAGCTTCAACCAGCGGGCGGCCTTGAGGTGGGCGTCGCCGGCGGGGTTGCCGAGGTTGAAGCCGCGGGGCTGGAAGCCGCCGGTGTCGGTCTCGATCGCGAGCACGTGGATCTCGTTCCTCGCCTTGGCGGCGGTGGAGTAGGCGGCGCCGCCGCGCAGGCCGTTCTCCTCGTTGGTGAACAGCACGACGCGGATGGTGTGGCGCGGCTGGTAGCCGACGGCCTTAAGCAGGCGCAGCACCTCGATGGACTGGACGATGCCGGTGCCGTCGTCGTGCGCGCCGGGGGCGATGTCCCAGGAATCGAGGTGACCGCCGATGACGATGATCTTTTCCGGCGAGGCCGAGCCCTTGAGCTCGCCGATGACGTTGTGCGACGGGGCGTCCTCAAGCCAGCGGGAGTTGATCTTCATCTCCACGGTGAGAGCCGGGTCGAGCTTGAGCGCGGCGCTGAGATTGTCGGCGGCGACGGTGCTGAGCGCGGCCGCGGGGATGCGCGGGCCGTCCGGCGGGTAGCTGGTGTTGCCGGTGTGCGGAAAATCGTCGCGCGCGTGGGTGAGGGAGCGCACAAGCACGCCGACGGCGCCGTATTTGACGGCCTCGGCCGGGCCCTTGCTGCGCTGGTCGCCGGCGCCACCGTAGGCGGGACCGGGGACCACGGCGGCGGGATCCATCGGCCGGTTGAAGAACACGATCTTGCCCTTCACGTCGGTCGTCTTGAGGGCGTCGAGGGTCTGCAGCTCGACGACGGGGGCGGTCAGGCCACCGGCCGGCGTGGGCACGGAGCCGCCGAGGGCGACGGCTTTGAGCGGCACGATCCCGACGAACTGTTTGGTGAAGTAACGCACGCTCTCCGGGGCGCCGCGCTCCCAATGCGGCACCATCACGAGCTGGAGCTCGGTGCGGCCGGCGCCGGTGGCCTGGAGGACGGCCTCGCCCCAGAGCACGGCGCCCTCGAGGTTCTTCGAGCCGCTGAGGCGGCCGGGATATTTCGTGGTCAGCTCGCGCAGATGCCCGTAGGCCGGGCTGGAGGTGAGCGCGGCGGTGTAGATCGCGCGGAGCATCTGCTCGTCGGCTGCGGTGTCTTCGGCGGCAAACGCCGGGTTGAAGAGGGTCGCGGCACACAGCGCGACGGGGGCGAGGCGGGACAACAGGCGCATCCGGGCAAGATTACCGCGGCGGACTTGCTGGCAAGCGGGGAGTGTGGGCCGGGATCGCAGCGGCGGGGAAGTCGAACCGTCACACCCACAGTCTTGAGGCGGAACCGCCCGCCCCCGAATTCAGAACCACTTCTTTCGCTTCAGGTAGATGGCCGTCAGCAACGTGGTGATCAGCGTTACGATGAGGGCCGTCCGATAACCCTGGGGCGAGCGCAGCTCGTGCATGAACTCGAAATTCATGCCATACCACGTGCCCACGACCATGATGGGGATCGTGATCGCGGTGATGGCGGTGAGGAACTTGATGCCCTCGTTGGCCTCACCGGCGGCCTTGTTGAGGTAGATGTCGAAGGCCATCATCAGGCGCTCGTGGTAGCCGGTCACGGTCTCCTCGAGGCGGGCGAGGTTGTCGCGCAGGTCGCGGAAATAGGGCAGCAGCGTGGTGCGGATGAACTTGCTGTCGCCGCGGGCCAGCCGCTCGATGATGTCGCGCTGCGGCCGGACAATCTGGCGAAGCTTGGTGAAGTCGCCGCGGACCTGCAGCAGCTCGCTGACGAATTTCTTGTCGGAGTCGCGGGTCAGCACGATGTCCTCGATCTCCTCGAGCTCGGTGTGCAGCTCGGCGAGCATGGGGGTGAAGTTGTCCACCAGGAGGTCGAGCAGGGAGTGGGCGATGCGGTCGGGACCGCGCGGGCCAAGGCCGACATTCTTGGCGAGGCGTTCGATCAGCGCGGTGACGGAGCGCAACGGCTGGCGGTGAAAGGTGACGATGAACTCCTTGCCGAGGAAGAGATCGAGCTCGGTGGTGGCGAACTTGTCCTGCCGCGTGTAATCCACGGCGTGGGTGACCATGAAGAGGTAGTCCTCGTAATCCTCGATCTTGGGCAGCGGGCTGGGGGTGACGCAGTCCTCGATGGCCAGCGGGTGAAACTGGAAGAGGCCCTCAAGGACGTGCTTGATCTCGTCGTCGGTCGGGTTGTCGAGGTCGACCCACACGATGAGGCCCTTGTCGCCGTGGACGAGACGCAGCGCCTCGAGCTCAAGGTCGCGGCCGACCAGCTTGCCCTCGCTGAAGATGAAGGAATGGATCATGCGTTCGGGGCATGATGCTGCCCGGGGTCATTCCTGTGGCAAGCCCGCGGTGGGCGGGTTATTTCGCCGGGCCGAGGACCTTGTCCTCGAGCTCCTTCACTGTCGCGATGAACTCCTCGGGGGTCTTCGCGGCGAACATCGCCTCGCGCTGCGGGGCCTCCTTGATCAGGCGGCACAGCGAACCGACGAGCATCAGGTAGTCGCCGGGGTTCGACTTCGGGGTGCCGAGGACGAACATGAGGCGGACGTTCTGGTTGCTGTTCTCAAAGTGGACGCCGGTCTCGCTGCGGCCGACGGCGATGACGATCTTCTTCACGTGCTCGGTGCGGGCGTGGGGCAGGGCGATCTCGTTGCCGAGGCAGGTGGTGTCGAGCCGCTCGCGGGCCAGCAGCTCGTTGTAGAAGCCCTGGAAATTGGCGACGTTCGGGTCGCTCTCGAGGAGCTTGGCCACCTCGTTGATGGCGGCGGTGCGCTTGGCGCTGCCGAGCGAGAGGTTGATGCGTTCCGGTGAGAGGAGACTGGAGAGACGGGCGGCCATGCAGGTGACGGATGACTGAAGGAGAATCACGCCCCGGGCGGTTGCAAGGCCGGAGTGGCCCGGTCGCGCACGCGACCGGCCGGGCCGCCGGGTGCGTATAAAATTGCCTACGGCCCGTCGGGCGGCGGTAGTGTCCGCACACATTCATGATCCCTCGAAAACTGCTGGCGGACGCGGGTTGGGCGGAGGGCCGGGCGGGCTCCGCGTGGCTGGTGGGGCTTACGACCTTCGGCATCCTTGTCCTTGAGCTGGCGCTGATCCGGTGGACGTCGGGGCAGGTGCGGGTTTTTGCCTACGTCAACAACATCGTCCTGATCACGGCCTTCCTCGGCCTGGGCGTGGGCGTGGCCCTGGGCCGCCGCCTGCCGGGGCTGGTGCATTTCGTCCTGCCGGTGCTGCTGGCCGTGGCGCTGCCGGTGGCCGCCGCGGAATCGCTCGGGCTCGTGCACCTGACCTTCCCGGACCAGAGCATCACCCTCTGGGGTGCGGAAACGATCAATGCGGACCTGGGGACCTTCGTCCGCAACCTTGCGATTTTCCTGGGCCTGCTGTCCGGCGTAGGGGTGGTGTTTGTGTGCACCGGGGCGCCGCTCGGCCATCTGTTCGGCCGGCTGCCGGTGCTGCGGGCCTACAGCGCGGACCTGACGGGATCGCTGGGCGGCGTGCTGGTCTTCACGCTGACGGCCTGGCTGGACGCGGGCCCGGCGGTCTGGCTGGCCCTGGGCGCGGCGCCGTTCGTCTGGCTCTCGCGGCGCTGGTGGGCCGGGCCGGTCGCCGCCGCGATCATCTGGCTGGGATATTTTTCCGGGCAGGGCGCCACCTTCTCGCCCTACAACCGGATCATGCTCGCGACCGACCCGCTGGCGCTGCGGCTGGATGTGAACCGGGACTTCCACCAATATCTGCACGATGTGTCGGACGCCCGGCTGGCCGACCCCCGGCTGACGCCCGAGGACCGGTCCCGGCTGCAAAACGTGCGGGAGCTCTACGACCTGCCGTTCACGCTCAATCCGCGGCGCGCCACGGCGCTGGTGGTCGGCGCGGGCACGGGCAACGACGTGCAGGCGGCCCTGCGGCATGGCTACGGGCAGGTGACGAGCGTCGACATCGACGCGCAGATCATCGCGATCGGCCGGCAGTGGCACCCCGAGCAGCCCTACCGCCGGCCGGAAGTCCGCACGGTGGTCGATGATGCCCGGTCGTTTTTCGGCAAGAACACCGGCGAGCGCTATGATGTCGTATGCTACGGGCTGCTCGATTCGCACGCGATGGTGTCGGCCATGTCCACGCTGCGGCTCGACAACTACGTCTACACCGAGGAAGGCATCCGCGCGGCCTGGCGGCGCGTGGCGCCCGGCGGGCATATGTCGCTTTCGATGGCGTGCAATGCGGGCCAGTGGTTCGTCGACCGGCTTTACTGGACGATTGAGAAGGCCACGGGCCAGGCGCCGATCCCGGTCTATAATTCGATGCACGGGGGCACGGTGACTTTCGTGGTGCCGACCCCGGAGGCCCAGTTCTACCGGGTCGTGCTGGACGGGCGGCCGCTGGTCAGTCCGCGGCAGGCCCGCGCGCAAACCGCCACACTGACGGACGACTGGCCCTTCCTCTACCTGCGTTCGGGCGTGGTGCCCTGGGGTTATATCGCCGTGCTGGGGTTTGTGCTGCTGCTGGCGGCGCTGGCCGTGCGGCCGGTGTTCGGGCTCGGTCGGTCGGGCCACGTCTTCCACTGGCCGCTCTTCCTCATGGGCGCGGCCTTTCTCCTGATCGAGACGCGCGGTGTGACGAGTCTCTCGCTGCTCTTCGGTTCCACCTGGGTCGTGAACACGGCGGTGTTCGGCGGCATCCTCGTGATGGTGCTGCTGGCCAACCTGGCCGTGGAGCGCTGGCGCTGGCAGAACCCGGTGCCGTGGTTTTTTGCGCTGTTCGCCGCCGTTGGCCTGCTGTGGTTCTTCCCGCTGGACTGGCTCAGCACCCTGCCGCTGTTCGTGCGCGGCGCCGTGGGCGGACTGCTCACGGGCCTGCCGGTGGGCCTGGCCGGGGTGATCGTGCCGATCCTGCTGGCCCGCTCCGCGCAACCGGCGGCCGCGCTGGGCTCGAATCTCCTGGGCGCGGTGCTCGGGGGCTGCCTCGAGTATTACTCCATGCTCGGCGGCCTCGGCTCGGTCGCGCTCATCGCGCTGGTGCTTTACCTGGTGGCGTTCCTGCTCGTGCGCCGGATGCCGGCCGGGCCGGCGGGCGCATAAAAAAAGGCGCGCCGGTGAGGGCGCGCCTTGAAGGTTATTGACGGACGATCAGGTCGCCGCCGGCGGCTCGACGGGCGGGGTGCTGTTGGCGGCTTCCTCCTCGTCGGACTCGACGACCTTGGCGATGGCGAGCAGCTTGTCGCCCTCCTCCAAGTTGACGAGGCGGACGCCCTTGGCGCCGCGGCCGGTCTCGCGGATCTCGGCGACGCGGGTGCGGATGCTCTGGCCCTTGGCCGTGAGGAGCATGACCTCGTCGGTGTCGCGGACGCTGAGCGCGCCAGCGACGTTGACGGAGCCGTCCTCGGGGAGCTCGATCGCGATGACGCCGGTGCCGCCGCGGGAGATCAGGCGGTAATCCTCGAACGGCGTGCGCTTGCCGATGCCGTCCTCGCGGGCGATGAGCAGGCGGGCCGCCGGGTCGGAGACCTCGATGGCCTTGACGTAGTCGCCGTCATACTTGAAGCGCATGCCGGTGACGCCGACGGTGTCGCGGCCCTGGTCGCGGAGGTCGGCCTCGACGAAGCGGACGGCCTGGCCCTTGGCGGAGACGAGGACGACCTCGTTCTCGCCGTTGGTGAGGACGCACCCGATGAGGGTGTCGCCCTCCTCGAGCTTGATGCCGCGCAGGCCGCTCTCGCGGGTGGCGTTGGCGTAGTCGCCGAGGTTGGTCTTCTTCGTGATGCCGGCCTTGGTGGCCATGACGATGTGGTTCGTCTCGGAGAAGTCCTTCACGCAGACCATGGCGGCGATCTTCTCGCCAGCGTTGAGGCGCAGGAAGGAGGAGACGGACTTGCCCTTGGCGGTGCGGGTGCCCTCCGGGATGTCGTAGATCTTCTTGGCGAGGCACTGGCCGGTGCTGGTGAAGAAGAGCACGTAGTCGTGCGTCGAGGCGGTGAAGAGGGTCTCGACGAAATCCTCCTCGTAGGTCTCGGCGCCGATGACGCCCTTGCCGCCGCGCTTCTGGGCGCGGTAGGCGGCGACGGGGGTGCGCTTGATGAAGCCCAGGTGGGAGACGGTGATGACGCAGCCCTCGTTGGGGATGACGTCCTCCATGCGCAGCTCACCCTCGGCGTCGATGATCTCGGTGCGGCGGGGGGAGGCGTATTTGTCACGGAGGACGAGCAGCTCGGACTTGATGAGCGCGAGGAGCTTGGCCTCGGAGTCGAGGATACCCTGGAGCTCCTCGATGAGCTTCATGAGCTCGAGGTATTCCGCCTCGATCTTGCCGCGCTCGAGGCCGGTGAGCTGGTAGAGGCGGAGCTCGAGGATCGCGTTGGTCTGGATCTCGGAGAGCGGATACTTCGCCATCAGGCGCACCTTGGCCTCGTCGCGGGTGGCCGAGGCGCGGATGATCTTCACGAAGTCATCCAGGTTATCGAGGGCGATGATGTAGCCCTCGAGGATGTGGGCGCGGGCCTTGGCCTGGGCGAGGCGGAACTGGGTGCGGCGCGTGACCACGTCGCGGCGGTGGTCGATGTAGCACTCGAGGAGCTCCTTGATGTTCATCTGCTTCGGCCGCTTCTTGTCGAGGGCCAGCAGGATGACGCCGAAGGAGGACTCGAGGGCGGTCTTCTGGTAGAGTTGGTTGATGACGATCTGGGCCTGCTCGCCGCGCTTGAGCTCGATGACGATGCGCGTGTTCTCGTCGGACTCGTCGCGCAGGTCGCGGATGCCGTCGATCTCCTTCTCGCGGACGAGCTCGGCGATGCGGAGCACGAGCGTCGCGCGGTTCACGTTGTAGGGGATCTCGGTGATGATGATCTGTTCGCCGCCGCCCTTGAGCTCCTCGGTGTGGGCCTTGCCGCGCATGCGGACGATGCCGCGGCCGGTGGTGAGGTAGGACTTGATGCCGGCGCGGCCGTTGATGTAGCCGCCGGTCGGGAAGTCGGGGCCGGGGATGTAGCTGACCAGCTCCTCGACCGTGATGCCGGGGCGGTCGATGATGGCGCAGGCGGCGTCGATGATCTCGGAGAGGTTGTGCGGCGGGATGTTCGTCGTCATGCCGACGGCGATGCCGGTCGAGCCGTTCATCAGCAGGTTCGGCAGGGCGGACGGGAGGACGGTCGGCTCGGTGGTCGACTCCTTGTAGTTGGGCGCGAAGTCGACGGTGTCCTCCTCGATGTCCTTGAGGAGTTCCTCGGCGATGTCCTTCAGGCGGGCCTCGGTGTAGCGGTAGGCGGCCGGCGGATCGCCGTCGACGGAGCCGAAGTTGCCCTGCGGGTCGATAAGCTGGTAGCGCATGACCCAGTTTTGGGCGAGGCGGACGAGCGTGTCGTAAACCGACGAATCGCCGTGCGGGTGGTAGTTCTTGAGCACCTCGCCGACGACGCCGGCGCACTTGTCGAAGGCGCGGTTGTGGACCAGGCCCTCGCGGAGCATCGCGTAGAGGATGCGGCGCTGGACGGGCTTCAGGCCGTCGCGGGCATCGGGCAGGGCGCGCGAGATGATGACCGACATCGAATAATCGATGTAGGCCGTCTGCATGATGTCGGTGATGTTGGCCGAGGAGAGTTTTTCGTTCGCGGTATACACGGAGAGGGGAGCAGTAGGCGGTAGGCTTTAAGCGATTAGCGGGAGCAGCCGGCTCAGACGTCGAGATACTGCACGTTGAGCGCGTTGTCCTCGATGAACTGGCGGCGGGGCGGGACCTCGTCGCCCATCAGGAGGGTGAAGAGGGCGTCGGCCTTGGCGGCGTCGTTGATGCTGACCTTGAGGAGGCGG
>Ga0066412_1000309_pt1 | contig 20091 bp, 14 predicted proteins | sample LakWasMet16_LOW5_2_FD_59499 | JGI IMG/M metagenome (GOLD analysis project Ga0066412, IMG submission 59499) | Freshwater sediment methanotrophic microbial communities from Lake Washington under simulated oxygen tension - Sediment Metagenome 16_LOW5 | ecosystem: Environmental > Aquatic >... | reverse complement strand
GATTGGAAAATACCCATTAACACACCTGATACAGTAACACCTGCTAATAAACCACCTAATACTTCTGGTCCGAAAACGAAACCAACTAATACTGGAGTTACTAATGCAATAGCACCTGGCATCATCATTTCGCGGATAGATGCTTTAGTAGAAATAGCTACACATTTTTCGTATTCAGGTTTTGCTTTGTATTCCATAATTCCTGGAATTTCGCGGAACTGACGACGAACTTCTTGTACCATGTCCATAGCAGCTTTACCAACCGCTTGAATACATAATGCTGAGAAAATAAATGGAATCATACCACCTACAAATAAACCTGCTAAAACTGGTGCTTTATAAATATCAATCGCATCAATTCCTGCAATACCTACGAAGGCAGCAAATAAAGCTAATGATGTTAACGCTGCTGATGCAATCGCAAATCCTTTTCCAGTAGCTGCTGTTGTGTTACCAACGGCATCTAAGTTATCTGTACGCTCACGAACTTCTGGAGGTAATTGACTCATTTCAGCAATACCACCTGCGTTATCTGCAATTGGTCCAAAAGCATCAATAGCTAATTGCATTGCTGTAGTTGCCATCATACCTGCTGCTGCAATAGCTACACCATATAAACCAGCACAGTAGTATGAACCCATAATACCAGCTGCTAAAGTTAAAATAGGAATAACAGTAGATTTCATACCAACTGCTAAACCACCAATAATATTAGTTGCGTGACCAGTTGCAGATTGCTGAATAATTGAATTTACAGGACCTTTACCCATTGCTGTGTAATACTCCGTTACAATACTCATCACTGCTCCAACCACTGTACCTACTAAGATAGCACCAAATACACCCATTTTAGTAAACGTAACTGTACGTAAAGTAATATCGCCTTCAGGTAACATATACATGACAATGAAATAAGAAGCAATCACTGTTAAAGCCATTGAAGCCCAGTTACCTAAATTTAAAGCTGTTTGAACGTTTGATTTATCATCTTTAATAGTAACAAACCAAGTACCTATGATAGAGAAAATAATACCTAAACCACAAATAACCATTGGTAATAAAATTGGAGACATTCCGCCAAAAGCATCCGTTACATGAATTTCTTGACCCAAAACCATAGTAGCTAAAATAGTAGCCACATAAGAACCAAATAAATCGGCACCCATACCAGCCACGTCACCTACGTTATCACCTACGTTATCAGCAATAGTTGCTGGATTACGAACGTCATCTTCAGGAATACCTGCTTCTACTTTACCTACTAAATCAGCACCAACGTCAGCGGCTTTTGTATAAATACCACCACCAACACGTGCAAATAATGCAATTGACTCAGCTCCTAATGAGAAACCAGTTAATACTTCAATAGCCGTTTTCATTTGATCGCTATCAACTTCAACTACATTAAATAGTTTCAAGAAAACGATGAATAAACCACCTAAACCAAATACTGCTAAACCAGCAACACCTAAGCCCATTACTGTACCACCAGTAAATGACACTTTTAATGCTTGTTTTAAACTGGTACGAGCTGCTTGCGTAGTACGAACATTAGCTTTAGTCGCTACTTTCATACCAATGTATCCAGCAGTTGCCGAAAACACAGCGCCTATAATAAAGGCAATAGCAATTACCCAACTTGAGTGAATTTCTTTACCATTAACTTCATGAATTGTTCCAGAATATGCTAATAATGCCGCTGCAAATACAACGAAAATACTTAACACCTTCCACTCTGCTTTTAAGAAAGCCATTGCTCCATCAGCTATATAACCAGCTAATTCTTGCATGTTCTTATCTCCAGCATCCTGCTTACTTACCCAAGCAGATTTTATTGCCATTACTACTAAACCTAAGATACCTAATAATGGTATCATGTAAATTACTGATTCGTTCATATGTTTTATTTAATTAAAGGGTGCAAAAATAAGGATTTATCTGAAATAAGAAAATAATTAATTTATTGATTATCAAACAGTTAAAAATTATTTTACTTTTAAAAGTGTTAAAATAAAACTTCAATTTAATTGTAAGTCTTTATTTGAGAGAAATTTGAGATTTTAGAGAACCTAAAATGCTTTTTCGAGGGCTATTTTAAACCAAGAAGTGTATTGATTTGGATTGGAAATAATATCCTTTTTGATATCTATAATGGACATCCATTTGTAGTTTTCTACTTCCTCTTTGTTTATTTGAGGGTTTTGATTTGCGTTTCCAACTAAAACATAATCAAACTCGTGTTCCGTTAAACCATTCTCAAAAGGTGTTTTATAAATAAAATTAGTTTTGATTTTTAAATCACAACTCATCCCCATTTCTTCAAACAAACGTCGGTTGGCGGCATCTTTTACTGTTTCATTTGGTCGAGGGTGAGAGCAGCAAGTGTTTGTCCACAAGCCTGCGCTGTGATACTTTGATAAAGCGCGCTGTTGCATTAACAACTCTTGCTTATCATTAAAAATAAAAACAGAAAAAGCACGGTGTAACAATCCTTCTTGATGTGCCTTGATTTTTTCCATCACACCAATATCGTTGTCTTGTTCATCAACTAATATTACAAATTCTTTGGTCATTTAAAATTTCCTACCCCCTCCAGAGTGGGAGATTTACTGTTTAATACTTTAATTTATAAAAGATTTAAACTATGACGAACGTATGAGCTAGCAAATAATGCTACTTTTTGAGAATTTGGGATACGAATACGCTCTTCCAAAATACGCTCTGGTTTCAAAGATTTAATTTTATTAAATAATTTCCGGTAATAGATGTATGCTACATAAACTCCAAAACGTGAATCTTTTGGCAATAATTTAATTCCCTCTAATCCTTTATTAAAATCTAATTCAATATCGTCTTCTAAAGCAGCTTTTGTTTTAGGACTAAGTTCTGTTAGTTCAACATTTGGAAAATAGACACGACCCATTCCTAAATAATCAGCATGTAGATCACGTAAAAAATTTATTTTTTGAAACGCCGATCCTAAAGACATTGCATAAGGCGTTAAATCATCGTACATTTTTTGGTTTCCTTTTACAAAAACTCGTAAACACATTAAACCAACTACTTCTGCACTTCCTAAAATATACTCTTTGTACCCTTCTGCATCGTATGCCTTCTTCTCTAAATCCATCTCCATACTTTTCAAAAAAGTATCAATTAGTTTATGATCTACTTTATAGTCATTAATTACTTTTTGAAAACTATTTAAAACAGGATTTAAACTAATACCACGTTCAATAGCACGATAAGTCTCTAATTTAAACTCTTGTAATAATTCCTTTTTGTTATAATCATGGAAAGAATCTACGATCTCATCCGCAAAACGCACAAAACCATAAATACTATAAATTGGATCTTGAAAATCTTTATGCAAAAATTTGATACCCAGCGAAAACGAGGTACTATAGCTATTAGTAACCATTTTACTGGTTTTTATGCTGACGCTATCAAATAATTGTTTCATGTGTGCTGTTAGATTGCTAAGGTAATAAAATTATATTACTTACAATTAAAACATCTAAACTCGGGTTTTGTTTAAAATTTTTAATTTTTATTTAACTCTTTTAAAATAAGCTCTGAAACCAATTTTCCTGAAATTAAACATGGCGGAACTCCTGGTCCTGGAACTGTTAGCTGCCCTGTATAAAACAGGTTTTTAACTTTTTTATTAATCAACTTAGGTTTTAAAATAGCGGTTTGACTTAAGGTATTTGCTAAACCATAGGCATTTCCTTTAAAAGAATTATAATCTTTTATAAAATCAGAAGTAGCATAATCTCGTCTTAATACAATATTATCTTTAAAAGACACTCCAATTTGTTTTTCGATACGAGAAATAACCATATCAAAATATCTATCATTGGTTTTTTGGTCGTCTTTTAAATCTGGGGCAATTGGAATTAATACCATTAAATTTTCGCAACCTTCAGGAGCAGTGTTATCTGTTTGAGAAGTACAACTTAAATATAATAATGGATTTGTTGGCCATTTGGGATCTGTATAAATTTCATCAGAGTGTTTCGCGAAATCCTCATCAAAAAATAAGGTATGATGTAAAAGATTAGGCAACTTTTTATTAACCCCAATATAAAAAATCAAACTCGAAGGAGCCATTTTTCTGGTTTCCCAATATTTAGCTGAGTAATTTCTGTAAGGCGCTTCTAATAATTTTTGTTCGGTAAAATTGTAATCAGCACTAGATAATAAAGCATCAAAGCCTTTATATAATTTCTTGTCAGTTCGAGCGGAGTCGAGAACTAAAACCTCACTTGCTTTGTTATCGGTCACATTAATTTTAGACACATCCACATTTAATTCGAACTTCACACCTAATTCTAATGCTAATTTGTGCATTCCATTTACCACACTTACCATTCCTCCTTTTGGATACCAAGTACCTCCAATCATATCGGAGTAATTCATTAAACTATATAAAGCAGGTGTGTTTTTTGGTAAAGCACCTAAAAATAATACCGGAAATTCTAATAATTGAATGAGCTTAGGATTTGAAAAAGATTTACGGATATGAGAGGCAATGGAGTTAAACACATCTAATTTAAAAATGCCTTTAAAAAAACGAGCATTCATAAACTCTGTTAATGATAAGCCTGGTTTATAAACCAAATCATGCATCCCAATATTATATTTAAACTCCGCTTCTTTTAAAAACTGTTTTAACTTCACTGCACTACCTGACTCTATGCGTTCAAACATAGCATACAGTTCATCAATATCGCTTGGTATGTCCAATGGACCATCTTTATAAACAATTCTATAGGATGGGGATAACCGTTCTAACTCATAATAATCCGAAACCTTTTTACCAAAATCAGCAAAAAATTTATCAAAAATATCTGGCATCCAATACCAACTTGGCCCCATATCATAAACAAATCCTTGGTGCTCAAACTTTCTTGCTCTTCCTCCTACTTGATTATGTTTTTCTAACACGGTAACCTCACAACCTGCTTTAGCAAGATAACATGCCGCAGATAAACCTGAAAAACCAGAACCTATTATTGTAACTTTTTTAGACATACTTGCACAACAAAAAATGTAAAATATTGTTTAAACTTACACAATAATTCAATAATCAAAAACAGAATAAAAATCATATGCAAAAACACATTGTTATTATAGGATCTGGAGTTGCTGGATTATCAGCAGCAGTGAGGCTTGGAGCGGCAGGACATAAAGTAACTGTTGTTGAAGCAAACGACTATGTGGGAGGTAAATTAACGGCTAAAATGATAGGCCGATATCGCTTTGATTTAGGCCCTTCTGTGTTCACTATGCCTCATTTAATTGAAGAACTGACAAAAATCAGTAAACAAGATGTGAAATTTGAATACTTAATATTGGATAAAATTTGCAACTATTTTTATGAAGATGGAACTACATTAACTGCCTATCCTGATAAAGAAAAATTTGCCACTGAAGTTCAAAATAAACTAGGAGAAACTAAAGAGTCTGTTTACGAACAATTAAAATATAGTGCAACAGCTTATGAATTAACAGGTGAATTGTTTATGGAACAATCATTACATAAGCTTTCTAATTTTTTGAATTTAAAAACAGCGAAAGCTATTTTAAATATTGGAAAATTAAAATTGAATAAAACAATGAATGATGTAAACAGTATTCGTTTCAAAAACCCAAAAACAGTACAGATGTTTAATCGTTTTGCTACTTACAATGGTTCCAACCCATATCAAGCACCTGCCATAATCAATATTATTTCTCATTTAGAGCATAACATAGGTGCCTTTGCGCCAAAAGGAGGGATGCATGACATCACAATGCATTTATATAATCTGAGTTTAAAATTAGGTGTAGAATACAAAATGAACACTCGCGTTACTCAAATTATAACCAAAAATGATATTGCTATTGGAGTTGAAACAAGTAATGGTGAAATAAAAGCTGATATTGTTGTGAGTGATGCTGATATAAAACATGTGTACACAAAACTGCTTGATAAAAAATATTACCCAACAAAAATATTATCACAAGAAAAATCTTTATCGGCATTAATTTTTTATTGGGGAATAAAAAAAGAATTTAAAGAATTAAGCTTACATAATATTTTATTTAGCGATGACGGCCAAAAAGAATTTAATTGTGTGTTTGGCGATAAGAAACCATACCCCAACCCATCTACCTACATTAACATTACATCTAAAGTAACACCAAGTGATGCACCTGAAGGTTGCGAGAATTGGTTTGTGATGATTAATGTACCTCACAATACATCTGGCAATCCAATTGAATATGTGCAAGAAATGCGCAAACAAATAGTTGCTAAAATTAATCGTGTTTTAAAAACTGATATTGAGCAATATATAGAAGTAGAAGACATACTAGATCCATATTTAATTGAACAACGCACAAGCTCTTCTGGTGGTTCACTTTATGGCAATTCATCAAACAATAAGTACGCTGCTTTTTTACGTCATGCCAATAATAGTAGCAAAATAAAAAACATGTATTTCTGTGGAGGTAGCGTTCATCCAGGTGGAGGAATTCCTTTAGGGATGTTAAGTGCGAAAATTGTGAGCGAAATGATTGCTGAGAAAAATTGAGTTGTTTATCAGTAATTCAATGACAATTATCATTGAATATCTTTTTTTTGTGTGATAAGGGTCAAATGAGCATTCTAATTATTGCTTATCTTTAAGTCATGAAAAAAATCTTCATATTTAGTTTAAGCATTTTATTTGCATTATCCTCTTGCAAAAAAGAAAAAGAATCCATTCAAGTAACGAGCAGTGATATTACCGAATCAGTATATGCTTCAGGAAAAATAAAAGCTATTGACCAATACAATATTTATTCAACAGTAAATGGCGTTTTACAAAACATTATTGTAAATGTTGGCGACAATATCACAAAAGGTCAAACACTTTTAGAATTAGACAATATTACCTCAGAATTAAACAAAGAGAATGCTAGAATTGCATTAGACTTAAGCGCAGAAAACAACCGTAAAGGTTCTGATAAACTAGAAGAAATTGAATTGAATGTTAATTTGGCATTAGAAAAATTACAATTAGATTCATCTCTTTATTTTCGTCAAAAAAAATTATGGGAGCAAAACATTGGCTCTAAATTAGATTTTGAACAAAAACAACTAGCTTATAATAATTCATTAGTTAATTACAAAACCGCTCAAAAAAGATTAGCTCAATTAAAAACACAATTACAAAACGAATTAAAACGAGCGAATGTAAATTACGATATCAATCAAAAATTATTTAGCGATTACTCTATCAAAAGTTCTATCAATGGAAGAGTATATGATATTTTAAAAGACCGAGGAGAATTAGTAACTCCGCAAACACCTTTAGCTGTTATAGGCAAAGCAGATACTTTTTTATTAGAATTGGCTGTTGATGAAAATGATATCATCAAAATCAATGTTGGTCAAAAAGCTTTAATAACAATGGATAGCTATAAAGGAGAAGTGTTGGAAGCTGTTGTAGATAAGATTTATCCAATTATGAACGAGAGAACAAGAACATTCATTGTAGAGGCACACTTTATCAACGCTCCAAAAAAATTATTCCCAAATTTATCTGCTGAAGCTAACATCATTATTCAAACCAAAAAAAACATCATAACCATTCCTAACAATTATATTATTGATGGAAAATATGTGTTTGTTGATGGTAATGAAAAACGCGAAGTAAAACTTGGTTTAAAAGATTATCAAAAAACAGAAGTGTTAGAAGGATTGAAAGAAAACGAAACCATTTACAAACCTTAATCTATTGAACTCCAGATTAATCATAGATATTGCCATTAACTTAATTCGCGCACGACTAAAGCAATCAATTGTTGCAGCCGTTGGTGTTACTTTTGGTATTGCCATGTTTGTTACACTTCTTGGATTTATGAATGGTTTAAACAATCTTTTAGATGGATTAATGCTTAACAGAACTCCTCATGTGAGATTGTATAATGAAGTGAAACCTAGTACAGACCAACCTGTTTTAATTTCTAAAGAATATAAAAACAATACAAACTTCATTCAATCAATTAAACCAAAAGATAGAGGCAGAGAAATATTTAACAGCAAAGCCATCATCAATATTTTAAAACAAGATAAGCGTGTGATTGATGTAGCACCAAAAGTGACGGCTCCTGTTTTCTTTAACACTGGCTCCATTGAAATTACAGGTGTTGTTAATGGCATTGATGTACCAGCTGAAGAACATTTATTTAAAGTAAGCGATTACATTATTGAAGGCAATGTATTTGATTTGAATAACGAAAACAACACCATTATTATTGGAAAAGGATTAGCAGAACAAATGCTTGTGAAAATTGGCGATGTTATTAAAATAACAACTATCAAAGGTGGATTAGTGAGTTTAAAAATTGTAGGTATTATTCAAATTGGTATTGCCGAAATTGACAATACGATGAGCTACACATCTTTAAGAACGGCACAAATGTTATTAGGAGAATCAGCAAGTTATATTACTGACATACAGGTTAAATTAACCGACGTGATGATGTCGCCAGAAACTGCGAAAGAATACAGAGCTAAATTTGGTATTGATGCTATTGATGCCCAAACAGCTAACTCGCAATTTGAAACTGGAAGCAGTGTACGTTCTATCATTTCGTATGCGGTAGGTATTACCTTATTAATTGTTGCGGGCTTTGGCATTTACAATATTTTAAACATGATGATTTACGAAAAGATGGATTCTATTGCTATTTTAAAAGCAACTGGTTTTTCGGGCAATGATGTGAAATGGATTTTTATTTCTTTATCACTCATCATTGGTATTGTAGGAGGTTTGTTTGGCTTACTATTTGGTTTTGGATTAAGCCAAATTATCGACGCCATACCTTTTGAAACAGCTTCCTTACCAACTATTAAAACATATCCTATTGATTATAAATACACCTACTACGTGATTGGATTTACTTTTGCCGTTTGCACTACAACCATTGCTGGTTTATTTCCTGCATTAAAAGCCAGTAAAATTGACCCTGTTGAAATTATTAGAGGAAAATAACATGTTGAACAAAGCATTAGAAACAAAAAATATCAATAAATACTTTTACGACCCCGTAAAGTTTAAGGTGCTTTCTGATATCAACATGTCTATTAATGAAGGTGAGTTTGTTTCTATTGTAGGAAAATCAGGTTGTGGGAAATCCACTTTGTTATATATCCTTTCAACCATGGATACTGATTATGAAGGAGAATTAGCTATAAACGGAGTGAGTCTTACCTCTAAAACCGATAAAGATTTAGCCGTTGTTAGAAACGAGCATATAGGTTTTGTTTTTCAATTTCATTATTTATTACCTGAATATAATGTTTTAAAAAACGTGATGTTACCAGGCATTAAATTAGCGAAACATTCGATGCAAGAAATTGAGCATAAAGCCATGGAACAACTACGTAAATTAGATATGGTTGATCAAGCTCTAAAATCACCTAATCAATTAAGTGGTGGACAAAAACAGCGTGTTGCCATTGCAAGAGCTTTAATTAATGACCCCTTAATTATTATGGGTGATGAACCTACTGGTAATTTAGATAAAAAAAACAGCGATATGGTTTTTGATATTTTCAACAACCTAGTAAAAGAAAGAAAACAAGCCTTATTAATAGTAACTCACGATCCTGATTTTGCAGCCAGAACACATCGCACGATTGAAATGGCGGATGGGAGGATTATTAGTTAATCGTTCGTTAAATGCTTAAAAGCGAAAGGAATGTTTTCAATCACATCTGTTGGAATCATCGCCACTTCCCCTTTTTCTTCTTTAGTGATATCTCCAGCTAAACCATGAACGTAAACACAAATCACACTTGCTTCAAAAGAAGAATAACCTTGCGCCAATAAACCAGTGATTAAACCCGTTAACACATCTCCACTTCCACCCTTCGCTAATCCTGAATTACCCGTACTATTAAAATACCGTTCGCCTTGTGGGGTTGTAATGCAAGTATGCGCGCCTTTTAAAACAACATACACTTGATGTTGCTTGGAAAATTCAATTTGCAATTGATGTCTTTCAAAATCATTAGTTACCGATTTAGTTAATCGTTCAAACTCTTTTGGATGCGGCGTTAAAATAGAATTTGGAGGGATTAAACTCAACCATTCTTTATTTATACCAATACTATTTAAAGCATCTGCGTCAATCACTAAAGGCTTTTTAGAAGTTTGTAATATGGCTTTAACACTTTGTTGTGTATCGTTCTCTATTCCAATACCTGAACCGATACCAATAGCAGAATAAGAACTAATATCTAATTCAGTAAATTGAATAAACTCGTTTCCATTCACTAAAGCCATCGCTTCAGGGACAGAAGTTTGCATAATATCATATCCGCATTGTGGCACGCACACCGTTAATAATCCTGCCCCACTTCGTAATAATGCATGTGCACTCATAATAGCAGCGCCCATTTTGCCATAACTACCAACCACTAACAAACTATGCCCAAAAGTTCCTTTATGAGAAAATTTTTGACGAGGTTTTATTAATTGTTTGATTGATTCTTCCGTTACATAAAAACTTTGACAATTACTTTGAATCTCTGCTGTCCATTTTAAATCAATATCTAATACATGCCCATTACCGACATAGATATTATTTTCCGCAAACATAAATCCTAGCTTAGGATTTTGAAACGTTAGCGTATGCTGTGCTTTAATGATAGGTGAATTTTTATCAGAATGTTTATCTACAAATAAACCAGATGGAACATCAATAGCAATAACTGCCGCTTCACTTTCATTCATCACATTTACACATTCTGCTACTAAGCCTGTTAATGGTTTAGATAAACCAATACCAAACAATGCATCAATAATAACATCTGATTTTTGAAAGTGAGGTAAATGACTTACATCATTCACTTCCATTAAAAACCTTGGAAATAAATCTTCTAATCGTTTTTTATTAATTAAAAAATCTTCGGAGCATTTATCAGAATAATAAATAATAAAAACCTCAACCTTATAACCATGTTCTAATAATTGACAAGCAATGGCTAATCCATCTCCACCATTATTTCCTAATCCACAACACACTTTAAAAATAGTTTCTACATCATAATGCTTCATGATCCATTGCGAACATTTATACGCAGCTCGCTCCATTAAATCAATAGAAGCAATTGGCTCTGATTGAATTGTATAGACATCAATCAATTTTATTTGTTCAGCAGAAAATATAGGTAGGGCTTGTTGCATAGCTTAAATTTAGAAAATTAAATCCATACTAAACAGGACATAAATCAGGTCTTGCTATTAGAATTTAATTTATAAAATCCGAAAGCCGAAACACATAAAATAAAACCCAAAACAATAAAAGCCACTTTAAAACTACTAGCATCTACTAAAGCTGAAATCAAGAAAGGCCCCAATGTATTTCCTATACCCCAAGATATGGTATATAAAGCCGCGTATTGCCCTCTGTTTTTGTCATTAGCTCTTTGCAACCAAAACACATTCATAAATGGCATCGCCATTATTTCGCCTACAGTAATAAATAAGATCATAACTAATGATATAAACTTAGCATTGCCTGGAATTAATAACGACAAATATGAAAAAGCACACATCACTAATCCAATTATAATCCATTGAGTATTTTTATTCTTTTTTTCGAGTGTATAAACTAATACCATTTCAATAGCTACGATAATGATTCCATTAATGGCCATAATCAATCCAATATACTTTTCATTTAGTAACATATCATCTCTGAAATATTTTGGAATAGTTGTGAATAGCTGAACAAAGCAACTCGAAAACAAAGTCATCAATACCAAAAACCATAAATAGGTTTTATCTTTATAAGCCGACATCACCTCTGGTAACACATCTTCTTTTACTTCCTCCTTCTTTAATTGAATATTAGGTCTTAAAAAATAAAAGAGAAGTCCTGCCGCTAATATATTAGTTACTCCATCTACCCAAAACAATAACTCATAATCAAAAGCAGCCACTAAACCACCAATAGAAGCGCCAACAGCCCAACCTAAATTAATAGCTAAACGATTTAAGGAATATGAACGCGTTCTGTTTTCAGGTGTACTATAAAACGCTATGGATGATGAATTAGCAGGACGAAAGGCTTCGTTAACCATACTCAACAAAAAAGTAACTACACAAATAAGAGGATATGACTTTACTTGCCCTAACACAATAAACATCAAACCTCCACCAAACAAGGTAAATAACTGAACTTTGTAAAAACCAATTTTATCCGAAAACTTCCCTCCAAAATAAGCGCCAATAATAGAACCCAAACCAAATAAAGCCATCACAAAACCCGCTTCACTTAAACTACGATGCATTTCTTTACTGGTTAAATACAACGTCATAAATGGCAATACCATCGTTCCGCTTCTATTAACCAACATAATAAATGATAGTAACCACGCCTCTTTGGAGAGACCGGTAAAAGATGTTTTATAGAGAGAAAATGTTTTTGCTATCATAAATCGATAGTAAAACTACTTAAAATAAAGAAGTTTGAAAAGTCACTTTAGGTTTCATCACATTTTCGGAAACTAAAGAACCTGTAATATGAAACACATCGGTTTCTTGTAAACGAGATGCAACCACTACTTGTGTTTGTTGAGCGTGTTTTGAAAACAACTCTTTTACAACAATGGGGCAATTATTGTCTTTGGAAAGATGTGATAAAATCACATGACTCATTTTATCAGATTTATGATTTACAAATAAATCTAAAGCTTGCTTGTTTGATAAATGGCCTTTATCACTGCGGATACGTTCTTTTAAATAATAAGGATAGTACCCGCTATCTAACAATCCCTCGTCGTAATTTGCTTCTAAAAAAGCGGCATGACAGTGTTTAAAATTTTCGATCACATGCTGGCAAGCAGAACCAATATCTGTTAATACACCAATCTTAATTCCATTGCCTTCTACTATAAAACTATATGGATCAGAAGCATCATGACGTTTAGGAAAAGGTGTAACTATTAAATTACCAATAACAACTTTCTCATAACCATTAAATGATTTAACTAAAACATTTTCTAAAACTAAATGCGAATTACTTAATGTTTGTGGTGTAATATAAACTGGTAAATTATATTTTTTAGATAACGTTTGAACTCCTTTGATATGATCACCGTGTTCGTGTGAAATAAATATGGCTTTCACTTTATCTAAAGGTAAATCTAAACGCTTCATTCTTAACTCAACTTCCTTGCAAGAAATACCAACATCCACCAAAACGGCTTCATTATTATTACCCACGTAATAACAATTTCCATTGCTTCCAGAATTTAGTGATGTGATGAATAGAGACATATTTAATTATTAATGGTATTGTTAATTTTTGGCTCCGTAGGAGTTTACTGTTATTAGTTGAATGTTTTTTTAAACTCCAGAGAAGTAATCTATTTCATTCAAACAAAATTTATCCATTTCATTTTTCACAGGCTCCGTAGGAGTCTTCTGTTACTAGCAGAATGAATGTTATGTTTATTAGCTCCGTAGGAGCGACCTGTTTTATTCTATCCATTCAAATACATATTTCTCATCATAATCAATTTCAAATTTTCTCAAAAAATCAAAATATTCTTCCCTAAATGTAGTCTTTTTATGATGCTCTTCTTGACTCAAAATATATTTTATTACAGTATCTATTTGGCTTTTGGAATAAGAAAAAGCTCCGAATCCCTCCTGCCAATTAAATTTACCCTTTACCCAATGTTGTTGATTAATAAAATTTGACGAACCTGCTTTTATATCCCTCACTAAATCAGAAATCGCAATAGATGGTTTTATCCCAACTAACAAATGCACATGATCAGGCATACAAAAAATGGAAAGCATTTTTTGTCCTCTGTTTTGAACGATGCCAGTTATATATTTATGCAATTCTTCGCGATGAATCTTAGAAATTAAATTCTCTCTATCTTTAACAGCAAACACAATTTGGACATATATCTGTGAATAGGTGTTTGGCATTTTACAGGTCGCTCCTACGGAGCTAATATTATTATTGTTTTTATTCTACAAACAGTATGTCCCGATGGGACATGACCAAATCGTAATAAGTATTTTAAAAACACAAAATTAAATATTAACTGAAACTACCTTGCTATAAATTGTAGCATTATAAATAAATTTGATATAAAACATTTTTAAAACAAAAAAGCCTCTCATTTCTGAAAGGCTTTTAAATTATTTATTAAACTGATTAAGCATTCACTGCTTCTTCCATATAGGCTTCAATTGGAGCACAAGAACATACTAAATTTCTATCGCCATAAGCGCTATCAACTTTAGCAACACTTGGCCAAAATTTATTGGCAACAACCCATTGTAATGGATACGCTGCTTTTTGGCGAGAGTATGGTTTTTTCCAATAGTCGGCCACTACTAATTTACAAGTATGGGGTGCGTTTTTAATCACGTTATCTACTTTGTCGTATTTACCATCAATAATTTCTTGTATTTCTTTTCTGATAGAAATCATCGCTTCACAAAAACGATCTAACTCTGCTTTTGATTCAGATTCAGTTGGCTCAACCATTAATGTATTAACTACAGGGAAGGCAACCGTTGGCGCATGGAATCCATAATCCATTAAACGTTTTGCCATATCGGCAACCTCAACACCCGAAGCCATTTTAAAATCGTTACAATCTAAAATCATTTCGTGAGCGCAACGTCCATTTTTACCAGTATACAATATTTTGTATGAAGGCGACAATAACTCTTTCATATAGTTAGCATTTAAAATAGCCATTTCAGTAGCTTGTTTTAAACCATCAAATCCTAACATTTTAATATAACCGTAAGAGATTAATAAAATCAATGCGCTTCCATAAGGTGCTGCTGAAACTGCTGTAATTCCTTTATCTCCAGAGGTATTAATAATTGTATGAGAAGGCAAGAAAGGTACTAGTTTTTCAACCACACCAATTGGTCCCATGCCAGGTCCACCACCACCGTGAGGAATAGCAAAGGTTTTATGTAAGTTTAAGTGACACACATCCGCACCAATATTTCCTGGAGAAGTTAAACCCACTTGCGCATTCATGTTAGCTCCATCCATATATACTAATCCACCATTATCATGAATCAATTTTGTAATCTCAGTAATAGACTCTTCGTAAACACCATGAGTAGAAGGATATGTAACCATTAAACAAGATAAATTATCTTTATGTTGTTCTGCCTTAGCACGTAAATCTGCTAAATCAATATTACCTTTTTCATCACACTTCGTTACAATGATATGCATACCTGCCATTGCTGCCGATGCTGGATTTGTACCGTGAGCAGAAGATGGTATTAACGCCACGTTACGATGAGCATTTCCATTAGCAATATGATACGCTCTGATCACCATTAAACCTGCGTACTCTCCTTGAGCACCAGAGTTTGGTTGAAAACTCATACGAGCAAAACCTGTAATTTCAGATAAATCTTTATTTAATTGCTCAATTAACTCTGTATATCCTTGCGCTTGATTTAATGGAACAAAAGGATGAATACTTGCAAACTCAGGCCATGTTAATGGTAATAATTCAGAAGCTGCATTTAATTTCATGGTACAAGAACCTAAAGAAATCATGGAGTGAACTAATGATAAATCTTTATTTTCTAAACGCTTAATATAACGCATCATTTCACTCTCACTATGATAAGAATTAAATGTTGGATGAGTTAAGTATGCGGATGTACGTTTTAAGTTTGATGAAGAAATTAAGGCTGATGCTTTGTAAGTTACTTCTTTAGAAGCCCCTGCAAAAACAGAAACGATATCATTTAAGTCATTTTGCTCAATGGTTTGATCTAACGAAATACCAACATGTTTAGAATCTACTAAACGGAAGTTAATTTCTTTAGCCTCAGCCGCTGCAATTACTTTAACTGCATCGCATTCAACGATAATAGTATCAAAATATAATTTTGTTTTAACGTTTAATCCTAATCCTTTTAAAGCCTCAGCTACAGAGTTAGTAGCATTGTGTACACTTTGTGCAATGGCTTTAATTCCTTCTTGTCCGTGATATACCGCATACATACTAGCCATAATTGCTAACAACGCTTGAGCTGTGCAAATATTAGATGTTGCTTTATCACGTTTGATATGTTGCTCACGAGTTTGTAAAGCCATACGTAATGCAGGATTACCTTGAGCATCCACCGATACACCAATAATACGTCCTGGAATTAAACGTTTGTAATCTTCTTTACAAGTAAAAAACGCGGCGTGAGGTCCACCATATCCTAATGGCACACCAAAACGTTGTGAGTTACCTACAACGCAATCAGCGCCCCACTCGCCCGGAGGAGTTAATAATGCTAAAGCTAACAAATCAGTAGCCACTACGACTTGAACTTCTTTAGCATGTGCATTCGTAACAAATGCTTTATAATCGTTTACCTCTCCGTTAATATCAGGATACTGAATTAATGCGCCAAAGAAAGAATCATCTAATGATACTGTATTAGCATCACCAATTACTAATTCAATGCCGTATGGTACCGCACGAGTTCTAACCACATCAATGGTTTGAGGAAAAACTGTTTCGCTGATAAAGAATTTATTTCCACCGTTTGCAATTTTTGCTTTACTACGGTTACTGTAAAACATAAATAAAGCTTCAGCTGCAGCCGTTGCTTCATCTAATAAAGACGCATTAGCAATTGGCATAGCAGTTAAATCCATTACCATCGTTTGGAAATTTAAAATCGCTTCTAAACGGCCTTGAGCAATCTCTGCTTGGTAAGGCGTGTAAGCCGTGTACCAACCTGGATTTTCTAAAATGTTACGCTGAATAACTGCTGGTAAAATATTGTTGTAATACCCTAAACCAATGTAAGAACGAAATACCTTATTTTTTTTACCTAAAGCTTTTAAGTGCTTTGCATATTGATACTCGCTCATAGCCGGAGCTACTTGCAATGGTTGTTTTAAACGGATACCTGCAGGCACAGTTTGGCTAATTAATTCATCAATAGATGAAACGCCAATTTTGGCCAACATTTGTTTAATTTCATTTTCACGTGGACCGTTATGACGGGAAACAAATTTATCAGTAGTCATATTATAATATGTTTTTAAGAGGTACAAATTTAAGGAAATTCCTATGCCATAAGTAACGTACTTTTCAACCGATTGTTTATAAGATTTTTGGGCTGATTTTAAAGGGAGAATGAGATGATTAGTGATTAACAACCACCTTTTTGATGGCACTCATCCCATTACTATAACTAACATTTACAAAGTAAATGCCCTCAGCCAAATTTTGCAATTGCAATTGATGTGTTTTGTTGTTTACGTTTGCTTTAAGTAATACTTGCCCTGTAACACTTACCAATGCTATTTTATCAAAATTATATTTACTTGTAATAGTTACTAAGCCATTTGCAGGATTAGGATACACACTCATCTCTCCGGCTTCGAGAATCTCAGCCTCCTGTATAGCCGTTGGATACCCGCAATTAAAAGCCCCTTCACAAAACGTACTATCTGTTTTTAATAACCAAATATCTTGGTTGCCAGTGCCACCGTTTGCAAATATGGGACTTATAAAACCTGAAAACACATAGCCCTTATCTGGTGCCTGCACTAAATCTCTAAAATAATTTTGGCTGTAAGGTTGCACTGAATACTCTCGGCTAAATAAACTATCGCCGTTTTGGTTAAACACATATACTAAACCATTTACTGAATTATTAATTGAATAATAAATTTGACCAGCCGCTACCAAATTCCCTTCCTGATTTTGGATTAAGGAATAGGCTTCGGCTCTATCAGCCATGGGGCCATATACTTTATCAAAAATAATGTTTCCGGCTGCATCTAATTTTATTAACTCGTAACGGCTAATTGTGGATCCAAATCCTTTACCTGCAATGGCTACAATATCTCCATTTGGGAGCTCAACCATGCCTGTGGCAGCTAAACCATAATTGCTTGGAAAATATTTTTCCCAAATAATAGTTCCATTTGTATCTGCCTTTAAAACAAATGCGCCGTTTGTGGCTTGATTATTATGTAAGCGCCTATTGCCAGAAATTAATAGTTTGCCATCACTACTTGTTTTTATACACCAAGCTGTTTCATCATAATTTGGTAAACCTATTTTCTTTTTCCAAATTTCATTACCGGAGGTATCGGTTTTAATTAATAGAATATCCGAATTTTTATATAAACTATCTACAAATCCAACCATATATATATATATATCATTTTTTAAAACAGAATTTATCTGGTTTTTCTTATTGAGATATCCATATTCAGTATATTTTACACTATCCAAATTACTATTAAACCTCCATAAAAAAACTAAACTGGTGTCTGTTTTATAAAACCTTGCTCCGCCAATAATAAAATCATTATTTGGCATAATTATATTGCGACCAAGATTAGGAGAAAAATTATTAGCGCCTCTGTAATAGGTTTTAGATAAATTTACTGTACCATCTAAATTAACTTTGGTTAAATTAAGAGCATAAAAAGATATGCCATTACAAGTAATGCCTGTGTTAATATAATATCCGTTATGATTTAAAACATTTAATCCTAAATCGCAACTATTATAATTATCATATCTATTATTAAAATATACCTGTGCTATGTTTAGTTTTAAAACCAAACACAGCAATACCAGATATACATATTTTAAAAACATTATTTAATAATTACCAGTTTGTTTTGATGGATTTTATCTCCTGTAACAGCCTTATAAAAATAAATACCACTACTAAATGTAGCTAAAGATATTGATTTTGGCAACTTATTTTCTTGTACATTAAACTCCATCATTAAACGTCCATTGACATCATAAATGCTTATCAAACAACTTTCATTTTCTTTTATTCCATCAATCACAAAATTTACATCTGTATTTGCAGGATTAGGAAATGCAATAACCTGCAACTCTTTTTCAATAGTCATTGGCTTTTCTTCTTCTACAAATCGCTGATTTTGAGGATTTGTATAATCTACATAAACCTGCTCTTTATATTTTTTACCAAATAAAGCACTGTGCAATACGTTGGCATTAACCGATTTGCCCAACGGCCATTTACTGAGTAATGGATTTATTTTTGATGAAATGGCATTATTGCTTTGGTAAGCGCTTGTTTTATTAGTTTGTTGTTTTAGAGCTAATATGGCCTCTAAATAATCGCAATTTTCAGCGCTTTCTCCCGCCTGACGAATCATGGCGATTTGTGCCTGAGCCTGCCCAAATTTACCTTGCTCCATTAAAGCACTGATATATAAGTTACGCGATTGAGGGCTGATGGTGAAATTTAACTTTGTATACAAGGTGTCATAAACAGCCGTATTAGTGCTATCATTTAGCACATCGTTTATGATATCGTTATATAACAATACTCGAGCAGTGGTATAGTATTTAATCTCATTTTGTAAATACGTACGTTGACTCATGCCTGTTTGCGCTGCCAAAATTTGATTTTTGGTAGCATTAGCCAATGTTAATTGGTTAAAGGCTGCTAACACCGCTGAGCTTAAGGGGCTGTTTGCCACTAAAACATCCTTAAGTGTAGCATCGCTATACATTGGTGTATGGTTTATAAAAGCCAACAATAAATTATCACTTAAATAAGGGCCTACTTGGATTAGATTTTGCTTTAGTGTATTTTCACTAGTATTATTGGTCATATCCACATAAAACTGATGTGCATCGGCATCAATCAATAACTGTTGTTTAGCGGCAATGGTATTGCTCATACTTTGCAACTGCTGCCCTGCATTGTTTTGAGCCAAACGTAAATGCCCACCAGTTGGTGCGGCACATACTACTCCTGATGGTTCAGGCAAACAAGCACTTATAGCAAATGCTATATTATTATAACAACTAGGTGTTTCGTTTCCTACAGACACTCTAGTATTATAGCTTACCTGATATAGTAGATTATTATTGCTAGTTAAATCTTTAGCGCTGGCACAGGTATGGCTAAATTCGTTACCCGGTAAATCTGTAGCATATTGTGTACATCCACCTTGTTGTTGCGCAATAGAGTGGAATTCCTAATAAAAAGTGGACAAAATTCAGTTAACATTTAAGCTGCATTTTTTAGG
>Ga0066412_1000306_pt1 | contig 20191 bp, 18 predicted proteins | sample LakWasMet16_LOW5_2_FD_59499 | JGI IMG/M metagenome (GOLD analysis project Ga0066412, IMG submission 59499) | Freshwater sediment methanotrophic microbial communities from Lake Washington under simulated oxygen tension - Sediment Metagenome 16_LOW5 | ecosystem: Environmental > Aquatic >... | reverse complement strand
GGCAGAAGCCAACGGCGGAACGACCGGCGCTCACCGATCATGCGCTCGATCATCATCTCCTCGAATCTACTGTCGATCGGGATCAACCCGCGGGCAGAGAGCCGAAACCATGTGAGATGGTGAATTTTCCAAACGCCGCCGAACGATTCGGCAACAAACATGGTCCATACGTTGCTCGTGGGTGCGCCGGGATAGAAAGGACTGCGCGGATCAGCCGCCTCTTTCGCTAGCACCGCAGCCGGCACCAAAACCGGCAGGCCGGTAAAATTGCGTAGTGCCATCGCGCGTGCGCCGTGGCGGTTTGGCATGCCAAGTGATTCGATAAACCCGAATCCGACGCATGTCGCAACCGAGTCCGGCATCCTTTGCGGATATTGCGGATCGAGGAACGACCAGGGAACGATCTGAGTGGCCGAAGGCAGGCCCCGCAACAGAGCGGCGGCCTTCCCGTCTTTTTCACCTTCGTTAAGTGCTGAGAGGGCGCCTAGGATCAGGCCGTTGAAACCCCGTTCGCTTCGGCTGGCCTGGAACGACGCGCGCCAGTCGCAGACGCCCGCACGCTGCAAAAGCTCACTCGCGAAGCGCCGCAGGCTGATGTTTGGCCGGGTGGTCCGGGTGCGCTGGACCGGCGAATGGGCCAAGTGTGACCGCACCCGCTTAACCCGCGCGTCGGGCACGACTAGCAGTTCTGGATCGATCTGTGGGGTCCAGAGAGCCGCAAAATCTCCCCGTGCCGCACGCGTCGGCTTTTGTCCATCGTTGTCGGCCGAACCCGGCGCGGTCCCCATTGTTTCGTGCTGAAAGGAGGGGCACGTCGCGAGGTGAAGATGCTTGGTGAGTGGAAAGCGGCGGGGAAAAAGCAGGTCTGTCTCCTGCCCTTTTCGCCGGCAAATGATGTAGCGGGCCTCCGCCTTCCCGCAAAGGTGGCAGGTGACCCGCCGGTCGATGCCGTTTGCTGGATCTGATTCGAACGCTCTCTGCCGCAGCAAAAGCTCCGTTGTTACCGGGGGATGGCCAACATCCACTTGGCTGGCGAACCAGTCATAGACCTGCCGGGTGCAGGGGAAAAAGAGCAAGAGGGGCCGCTGGTCCGGTTCGGGGCCAGGATTAGTTTTCATGGCAGGAGTTCGATTTCAGACGCATCTGGCACCGTGATGGGCGGGGCGATTACAGGTGCCAGCTTCCTGGGGACGACTGGTTGCGGGTCTGGGCGAGGTGTGGCCGAAACAAGCTTTTGCGGTGTAATGACCCGCCCAGTATTGCTTGTCGGGATGGCAATGCCTGCCGGCGTGGGTTTGGTTTTCTGACGCGGGGCAGCAATGTTCGCGTGACTCAGCCAACGCGTCAGTGCCGGCCAGCCGGCGCGGATCTCAGGTCGCGCCAATTCTTGTTCAAGCTTCCGAGTTGCCTGGAGCATGATTTCCCGGACGGCCGGATTTGAGGCCGCCTCCCCGATGACCGTAAAACTCGCCACGGACTCGGCCGTAAAGGCTTGGTGCACGACAAGACGCGGGAAGATCCGGCGCAGCGAGGACCGGAGAGCTTCTGTGAATTCTACGAGGTGCGGGGTCGCCTCCGGGCACAAGTAGGACACCTCGACTGTTTCGGGCCGACGGGCCGACGGGCACTCCCGCTCGAACTTTTGCCGAAACGAACCAACCAATTGGCGGACCGTGAGCGTCGGATCATCCTCGTCGCGCTCGCGCGCCCGGCGCGGACGCAGCAACACTTCGGCCTCCTCCGCGCTGGGACCGCGGAGCGTGGGGACGGGGACGGTAAATGAATCCGACGCGTCAGTCGGTTGGGAGGCGATCGGCGGCGGATTGAAGCGGGCTGCGGCGTAGGCGCGTCTGATCGTGTTTAGCTTCTGGGGTTGGAGAGAGAGCGCCCAATCGGCCTGCCACTGGGCCAACGTTTTCAGCGTCTTGGGCGGACGATGAAAGAGGTGAGTGTCCTCCCGCATCCGGGCCAGACGCCGTGAGGTGCGTGTGCCGGCGCCGCTGCGATGGCGGGCAGTCGCATGAATGCGCTGGGTGGCGGGCGAGAGCTGGTCGCAGAGCGCCTGGGGAATGCTCGTCAGCCGGCATACGCCTGTAGTAAAGTCCGCAGCATAGTTGAGCCGAACCAAGTCGCGGTGGAGCTGGGCATGCACCCGCCGCTGGGCGGCAAGGGCAAGTTGGGCGATTCGCTGGAAGTGCGCGGCGCAGAAGCGGGTGCGATCACCGTCAGGAAAACTCGTGAGGTTCGGGAAAATTATGTGCGCGTGAAGTTGCGGCTGACCGTCGCGACCGGCTTTTTCCGGCAGAAGAAAGGCTGCACCCAGCCCGGTCTCGACCGTGCGGTTCTGCCCGCCGGTGCGGATCCGGCGGTCCATCTTTTGCGTGAGCCAGCGGCCGGCACTCATCATGGCGGCGAGCGCGGTCGCCAGGACAACCTTGTCACCTAGAAGCAGTGCGGCGACTGAAACTGATTTGTCGGCCGACAGTGTTACATCAAAGCCGTAGCAGGTATTTGCGACCCGGCTCTCCCCCTCCTGACGCGTGCCGGTGTTGACCCGTGCGCGCAAGATCCGTCCTGTCGTGGGATGGGCGGCGGCCAGGGCCCGGGTCAGGTGCACGGTGGTCACCTTGGCCCCGCGGCGCCCGCGGAAAAGTTTTCCGAGCAAGGCGACGTGATCGCGCATCGCCGGGTCCGCCAGCGCGGCGGCTAGGCCAGCGGTGAGATAACGGACGCGACTCTGGGTTCGGATTGAGCCGCGATGCTTGCGTTTCACCCCCGGGGTGGTGTGCGGCTTCATGACTTCCCTTCGCGTTCATCCAGTGCCTTGAGAAAGTTTCCCACGGCCTCGCGCAGCAGGGTCGTCTTGCTGCGATCCAGATCATGTGCGGTCCGGTCCAGTCTTGCCTTGAGCCGCGCCGGCGCCACGAACGAGATCCTCGCTCGCTTCGGCGGTTGTCGCCGGGGGCGAACTACAAGGTTGGGCTGGGCCAGGTCGTAAACATCAGCGCCTGGCGCGGTGTTGGGCGGCAAGAGATCCGCTGCCGGAATGACCTCTGGGGTTGCACTGTCTAATGGAAAAACGAAGCACGCTTGCGCCGGGTCAACGGACATGGCGGGGAAGGGGTGATCAAAGTCAGGCATCCTGATTTAATAGCACCCCTTTGAGCGCCGTCGTTGGCGCCGGGAATGACCGTCGCCCCATGGTGGAATTCCACTCAATTTTCCCTCATGAAGGGAGGAGTGTGAGGTGCACCATTGGTTTCAGGCTGCCACCATGCTGAAGACCTCTACTTGGCGGCCAGAACCGGTTTATATGTAAAAAAGCCGAACTAAAAACGATTTCTGTTGTGATACCCGAACATTTTGTATCGATAATTAAATCACAATGGCAACCGTCGCCGCCTCGGCTCCTGACAAATCTCCCTCTTTTGCCGCGTATCTTGCGGCCCGCTTACCCGCCGCGTTCCTCAACGCCGTGCGGCCTTTCGTCAACGATAGTTATGAACAGGCCTTCAAGGAGGCGCCCCGCGCCGGTGAGGAGCATATGCTGCCGTATTGGTCGAACATGCAGCCGCACGAGCGTAACAAGCTCGTTTTCGAGCATCTGCATCAGCTCGCCCACGACCTGGGTCTCACGGTGCGCGCCCGCACGCTCTCCAACGGTTACCACTTCCTTGAGGTCGAGGCGAATGGCCTCGTCCTTCACGTCAAACACTTCAACAATTACCAGCCGCTGCGCGAGCAGATGGTCAAAGCCGACTATCGCCGTCAAATGACGAGCATCAACCTGCCGTTTGGGCAGATGGCTCTTTTCACGGAGGAGAAGCCCGTCGCGGCCTCGGATGCATACGTCATCTTGTTCTACGAGGACGGAGCGACCAACAAGCGCGAGGCTGGCCCTATCTACTTCATCCTGCCTTCGAGCGAGCAGGGCAACGTGCTTGCTTCTTGCAATCTTGAGGTCGCTATCGCCGAGGCCACCGGCATCCATCAAGGGACCTTGCTCAAGGATGAGGACACCATCGATCTGCCGCCCAAGCGGGAACCTGACGCTGACGAGCAAGCTCAATAAGCCATGCCCGCAGTTTCTACTCCAGACTTCTACCCGGAACGACTGGAAGAGGCGGTCAAGGCGCGTAGCCTGACATGGAAGGCGTTGGCGGATTCCGCCGTCGTCAAAACCAGCACTCTTTCAGAATACAAGAACCGGCACACCACGCCCAGCCCGGACCAGCTTGGGAAGCTTGCCGCGGCGCTCGAATTTCCAGAGTCATATTTTCTTCGGCCCTCTTTGGTAGGTGCACGTCTCGCGGGTCCCAGACTATTTCGAGCTCCGTCAAATCTAACCCAGAAGGCGGCTGAACAGGCAGAAACGCGGCTTGCGTGGATGGCGGAATGCTTGATCTATGCTGACCGGCATCTGCAGACGCCCCAGCCAACTTTTCTCGAAGCATTTCGCAGCATCAAAGAGCCACAGGCGCTTACGGACAAGGAGATCGAGGCCATCGCGCTGTCAGTCCGAGAGAAATTGGGTCTTGGGACGCAGCCGATCACCAATCTTGTCCGCACGCTAGAGAAGGCCGGTATCGCAATCCTTCGATACGCGAGTCTTGCAAACGTGAAGATGGACGGCCTCTCGCAGCATACCGAGCTTGGCCGACCACTGTGCGCAATCATTGCCCGTGATGAACCATCGCGCGTCCGGGAGTATTTCAGCCTCGCTCACGAACTGGGGCATATCGTGCTCCATTCCCAAGTCAGCACTCAGCGCTATGACGCACTCGCTGACGCGAAGATCCTCGAAGACCAAGCGAACCGCTTCGCATCGTCGTTCTTACTGCCGGCACAAGCATTTCTTAACGACCTGATGGCGCCGACGCTCGGATATTTTGAGTTTCTGAAGCGCAAGTGGCATGTGTCAATCGCGGCGATGATACGCCGCTGCTACGATCTTGAGCAGATCGATCGTGCCGCCTACGCATCGCTTAATGTGCGCCTCTCGCAAAAACGTTGGCGCACAAAAGAGCCGCTCGACGACGTTCTTGAAATTGAAAAACCGATATTGCTTGAGCAAATCTTTCGCACCTTAAGCGAGCGTGAAGGGATTTCAGGCGCGAGAGTCGCTCAGGAACTATCGCTCAATCCCCGCGACCTTGCCTCAATTTCCGGACTGCCACTCACATTCTTTCTTGAGCCAGAGCACGACGAGAAGGTGTTAAGCTTTGGTTAGTGGGTGACGGCGTCTTCGCAAGCATTGGCGAGGGCCAGGCGGAGCGTCCAGCAAGGCTACGAAATGGCTGATCCACGAAGAGCGTGGGTCACGATTAGCCATGCCGCAGGTCGACGCAATCGGTGTGCTATTCAGGGGAGTGCGCTTCTGCACTTTCAACCCTCCATCATCATGAACAAATATCCCACCGCAGCCATCGGCTACCTCACCGCCGGCGATCGTTCCCACGCCGGAAACTTGAGCCCCCTCGGCCTCCAGACCCTAGTTTTCGGTTCGCCAAGTGAGCCCCTAGTCCAGGCTATCGCCAGCGACGGTAACGTCACGGGCTTCTCGGCGTTACCGCCGTTGAGCGCCCAAGATTTTTTCCCAGTAACGCTGCCAGTCGCTCCGCAAATTGGGTCCCCGCACATTTGCGCGCTGGTGACTGACCCCGAGGAGCCAGCAAAGGTCGAGGCGATGTATTGGCCGGACATGCCGGCCAGGTTGCTCGCCTCCTACGTGGCCATGCGGCCTGCGCTGAAGAAGCATCCCGTGGCCGGGTTCAGGATCGCTAACTTTCTCTTGGCCCTCGCGCCCGCCTATGCAGCCGCCAGCACGCCAAGTGCGAAATTGGACTTGGACAGCTTCATCCCGGAACGCGAGCTCCTCGCGATGGACGATGAAAATCGCTATCGTCGTTCCCCCGAGGTTAAGCAGCTCGCGAAGGAAAACGGCTACGACCTCAAGGATTCCCGTGAATATATTGCGCTGCCATGAGCCTCGGCATTTGAGGCTCACACGGCGCGATACACTGATTTTGTTATAGAGCGAACATCTAGCAGCTTTGTCTGCTGCCAGTCGTCCATTAACGCTACCCGATCTTATTGCGCCCGGAAAAGGCCTCCTTGAGGTGGACGCTCACCTGTTTGGCCAAGGGCCGAACCTGCAACATTCGAGCGTTCCAAATCAGCGATAGTTCTCGGGCCAGTGACTTGAATGCATCGTGACGCAGTTCGACGAAACCCGGGTTCAAGGCACTCAAGGCAAGTCGAGGAAGGACTGTGGCATATCTCCCCGTTTGCGCTGCGGCTACCTTAAGAAGACGGTTACCGTTCACCCGCCCGCCCCCGGCCATACGGTCTGCGGTCGAGCAGTTGATATCGACGCTCGATTTCTCGGTTCCGGCAACTAGCCTGATGACGTATCGCTCAACACGATGCAGCCCCGGTGAGGCCACCGGTAATGCGGTGACCTCAGGGCCCCGGGGCCTTCACTTTCAGGCTGATTCTCTCGGTGCGTCCGTTTGCGGAACACCATTCGGCAATCTGGGCCGTCAGGTCCAGGATGATATGATTCGGGGCTCCGTGGGGTGCCAAGGCCCCGACTCCTGGATTGAACGAGTGGCTGCTGACACCCACACGATCCCACCAGCGGCGCGGCCGATGCGTGTGGCCCGATAATACGACGGCCGCAGGCGGGAAAAATCCCGCGCTGGCATCGCCCTGCGGTTGTCTCAACCATTCGCCCAATTCGAAGTCCCCGAAATCCACGCACTCCGGCTCGGCGATTGCCGTCTTTGCTCCCTCCGGTGGGCAGTGGCAGACCGCTATCTGCCTCGGTCCGCCACGCATCGGCATCTCGTTCCAAGGAACGCACTCGAAGTTCCACTCACCGATCTGGACATTCTGTCGATCGGTGGTGACGTGTGGGTAGTCGAGGTCCTGCATCCAATACTGGAGCGCCGGCGGCACGTCGTCCGGTCTTTGATCATGGTTCCCGGAACAGAGGATGAGCCGCCTGCCCGGAAAGGTCGCAATCCATTGGGTGACCCACCTCACCTGCTCGTGCATGGAAACATCGTTCCTGCGCCCGATCAGGTCCCCTGAGATGACGACGGCTTGATAGAGGTGGCTTTGCCGACGGATCCAGTCGAACCACCGTTTTTCGAAATGGAGGTCACTGCAGTGCAACACGCGAAGAGATTTCATGTTCGTGGTCATTAAGCGGCCTCCACGTCGGGGGACACCGCGTGTGCGTTACGCGCGGCATTCCGCTTGATCTGCTTCCTCACTGCATCGCTCGTCACCGCCGACTCCAGGTAGCGATAGTTCAGTCCGGACGCGGCGGCCTTCACCGGATCGACAATGCGGCGCGAAATCTTCCGCTGCTTCATGATCCGGGCAAAGTCTGCCACGGTGTATGGTTCGATTATCAGCCAGTTATCCATCCACCGATTCATCATCTCCACGGGCAGGATCTGCGCCTTGCGCACGGCCTGAACCACGCTCGCCGAGGTGACCGGTGCGGAAGTGAATCCCATCTTGGGCGCATTGAGCGTGTTCCAGACATTCTGGAAGGTGGCCGCTCCGACGATGATGACATCGCGCTTCAGCATCACGCTATGTCCAGGCTTCCAAGGCAATTCTGAGTTGCCCTGATAGCTGACTTCTCGATCGAGCAAGGCAAACAGCTCGGTGATAACCGCTGCAGACCAGGCGGTGTTTTCGTGGTGATGCCCGAGCTTACAGATTTCATCGATGAAGATCACCAGCTTGCCGTGCTCATCGAGATGCCTGAGCACCGTCTGGTAGGTGCATTCGTATTTGGCCGCGCCACTCACGATCCAGTCCCCCACGGCCAGCCGGAGCATTGGCCGGCCCAATTGCTCCGCGAACGCCCGAACGGTGTGCGTCTTGCCGACCCCGCTGGGACCCACAATGAGGGGCATGCACCTGAAAATATCCGCGAACTGATGCGTGTTGTCCTGCGACAGTTCCGCGATCGCGTGCAGCGCCTTCAGCGCATTCCTTTGTGACTGGGTGAACGACTCCAGGCTGCGTGTTTCTTTCTGCAACTGCGGCCAGAAGCCCAGCTTGGTTGCCAAGAGTCGGATTCGCACCCGCGCCTCCGGGGTAATCGCGCGGCGCTGCGCATGCGCCAGCAACTTGTAGACCGTGCCCGCGCATTCCAGGATCATTTTCGAATTATCCGCCAGAAGTTCAAGTAGCTGCATATCGGTGGCTGCGAGGTTGAAGATTACCTGCTCCAATTGCGCAGGATCGTCGGATTCCTTCCGGGCTCGTTTGAGAGCGAGGGCGAACGCGTCGGTGATCGCGGACTCGTTGTAACGGATGATGTCATTGAGCATGATGGTTGAGAGTTACGGGGCGGCTGGCACCGGCGGCCTCGGCGGCCGGCGAATGAAGCCCCTCGTAGACGTGCGCCAATTCCGAGGGATCGGGCTTGATGTAGATCACCGAGGTTTGGAAATTGGCGTGGCCCATCAAAACCTGCAGGGCCACGGGGTCGTGATTTGTGGCGTGATAGCAGGCACGCGCGAATACGCGGCGAAGCGAATGAGGCGCGATGGTGCCTTCCAGCCCGGCGCGCCGAGCGGCGTCGGCAATGATCCGGTGCGCCTGCTTCCGCGAGATCACGCCCGGCGATCTCTTGCGAGAGGCAAAGACATAACTCTCCAAAGGCGGTTCGGCTGAGCCGAAGGCGGCGAAGGCGTATTCTCTGATCGCCGCGGCCGCCGCGGCGTTAATCGGGATGCGGCGCGTGCACACGCGCCGACGATTTTCCGAGCGCCCACCCTTCAGGCTCCGTCGCGGTATTTCGAAAGCCGGCGCCGGCACCCCGTTCCGAATGAGATGTCGCCACCTAAGGCCCAAGATTTCGGAGACGCGCAGGCCGGTGTTTACGGCCAACTGAAAAAACAGGACATCTCTCGGTTTCGCCAGTTGGGCCAACAGTTTCTGGCGCTCGTCGGGGGTGATGAATCGCGCGGTGCTCATGCACCAAAGCTACGGAGCGATGAGCGGCCGATGGTTGCCTGCTTGCTTGTCCAAGCAGCCGTATCCCGAGCGGGTCCCACCAAGGTTCCACCGAGTCATTACCCTTTCGCCTCGCGACGAATCTATGACCGTTTACCTTCAAATCATGCCCTTGAGCGCAAGAAGTCGTCTTCAAGACCAAGAGTTCCAGGCGAAAAAGCGAAAATCGCTGTTGGCCCCTACGGGCATGTTGGTTGCCGCCCTCAAGGAGTTTCCTGTCCATAGGCCGCCCAAGAGGTTGTGGCGCTTTCAGGGGCGGGCCGATGACACAGGTTCCATCGATATCTCGGCACTCACCGAAGGAAGGCTCAACCTCACCCCGCCCAAATTTTTCAACGATCCATTCGAAATGTGGGTGGGCATCGCGACAGAGGCGCTCACCGAGGAGGTCATGCTCCGCAGCGTAAGTTCGCCGACCGGTCTCTTCATGAAGGCGATGGCAATCCGCTCGCCTTCGTTCCAAAAGGATCCCGCAGCGTTTCTACAAGCACTGCGGGCACGGGTTCGGGCAACACCGGACCAGTGGGCGGGACACGCGCGCTCTTACGCTGGCTCGATCAAATCATTGGGTTCTGGTTCGCTTGGCGCCACGTGCTTCTCGGCTTTTTCGAACAGCCAATTTACCGGTGAGGTCGGGATTCGTCATTGGGCCGCCTACGGGAACGAACATCGGGGTTACGCCATAGAGTATAACGGAAGGCATCGCTTCTTCACGGCGGTCGCTGAGGCAAAATGGCTTTTCCCGGTGAACTACCTCAAAAAGAGGCTGCTGATTGATCTCCCTGAATTCGATGAGTGGAACGACGCAAAGATGTGGCGCACCATTCGGGCCTGGCTCGCGATGAAATCTGCCCGCGCATGGGGCAACGAGAAGGAATGGCGCTTGATCCACCCGATTTCCAATGACTTTACGCATCCGGCCTTTCGTTATGAGGGCGAAGGCAGCAAACGCCGCTATTATCTCCGCCTCTGGAGCAACACCGAGCCATTGGCGGGCCAAGAAAGCGGGGCTGCCGCAATAAACAGAGTCTGGCTTGGATGTCGCGCTGACGATGACTTGAAAGAACGGATCCTGGCTGCCACCGAGCAGCCACCCCTTCGTCATGTCGAGGTGTGGAAACTTGAGCCGTGCGACCGTAACTTTGCCCTTCTGCCAGTTAAGATTAAAGGCAACCTCACCAAGCCTCCCGCCTCGGCAGCCTAGACGCCCCAATGTCCGTCGCCGTATGAATTGTCTGATTCGCTGAGCCCTTGATGGACAAAACCGTGCCGGCGCCAACAGCATCAAATCCACCGGAGTGGCGCCCGCGCTTCAGGGCGGGGCGGACTCCGAAGTTTTTCAAAGCTTCACGCGCCGCAATCGCAGCGCGTTGCTGATGACTGAGACGGAGGACAGGGACATCGCGGCCCCCGCTAAAATCGGGCTCAAGAGGATGCCGAAGAATGGATAGAGGAGCCCCGCAGCGATGGGAACCCCAGCGGCATTATAGATGAAGGCGAAGAATAAGTTCAGCCGGATGTTTTGCATGGTGGCGCGCGACAGACGGATGGCACGGGCAATGCCTCGGAGGTCTCCTTTGATCAAGGTGATCCCGGCGCTCTCCATCGCGACATCCGTTCCGGTGCCCATCGCTATCCCCACGTCGGCTGCCGCCAGCGCCGGGGCATCATTGATACCGTCCCCTGCCATGGCGACCACTTGGCCGCCCTGCTTGAGCGTATTCACCCGCTTGATCTTGTCGGCGGGCTCCACTTCGGCCTCGAATTGATCAAGCCCAAGCTTTCGCGCCACGGCTTCGGCGGTGCGGCGGTTGTCGCCAGTGGCCATCACCAACTTCACCCCGAGTTCGTGCAACATCGCTATAGCCTCCGGGGTCGACTCCTTGATTGGGTCAGCAACCGCGATCAAACCGGCGAACTTCCCCTCAAGGCCTGCAAAAAGCACCGTCTTGCCTTCAGCCTGAAGCGCGGTCGCTCGATCCCGAAAGTTCGCGTCGATCGACAGACCTTCTGCTTCAATAAACTTTGGTTTGCCGACATGGACTTTCCTGCCGTCGACCAAGCCAACGACGCCTCCTGCAGTGACGGAGCGGAATTCCGACACCTCGCGAAGTTGAACCTTTCGTTCCCCCGCCCCGCGCACGATTGCCGCGGCCAAGGGATGCTCCGATGAGCGTTCGAGCGAAGCTGCGGCCTGCAGAAGGATGGTTTCATCGACACCAGGCACCGGCACGACATCGACCAGGCGTGGTTTGCCCTCCGTCAGGGTGCCCGTCTTGTCGACAACTAGCCAGTTGACCTTGCCCAGGAGCTCCAGTGCCTCGGCATTCTTCACGAGCACGCCTTCCTGCGCACCACGGCCGACGCCGACCATGATCGACATCGGTGTGGCCAAACCAAGGGCGCAGGGACAGGCAATGATCAGCACAGCCACCGCATTGACGATGGCATAGGCCAGTCGCGGCTCGGGGCCAAAGAAGAACCAAATGGCGAACGTGATCGCGGCGATGGCAACCACGGCCGGCACAAAGATGCCCGCCACCTTGTCAGCCAGACCCTGAATGGGCGCGCGACTGCGCTGGGCTTCCGCCACCATCTGCACAATGCGCGAGAGGAGCGAGTCCGCCCCCACTTTGTCAGCCCGGAGGATAAATCCCCCGGTGCCATTCACGGTTCCGCCGGTTACTCGGTCGCCGGTCATCTTCTCCACAGGGAGTGATTCACCAGTGATCATAGATTCATCGACCGACGACGATCCCTCCTCAATGGCGCCATCCACCGGCACTTTGCCGCCTGGGCGGACACGAAGGCGGTCGCCTGTTTTGACCTCTGAAAGCGGAATCTCAGCATCACCAGCCTCGGTGACACGAATGGCTGTCGGCGGCGCGAGATTCAAGAGCGCCTTGATGGCGCTGGAAGTGCGTGCCCTAGCCCGCAACTCCAACACTTGTCCCACGAGCACCAGCGCGACAATGACGGCCGCTGCCTCGAAATAGACATCCACCATGCCTCCATGCTGCCGCATCGCGGGCGGAAAGACTCCCGGAAAGAAAAAGGCCACCGCGCTGTAGATCCAGGCTGCCCCCACGCCCAGTGCGATCAGGGTGAACATATTCCAATTCCGGCTGCGAATAGACCGAGCGCCGCGGACGAAGAAAGGCCAGCCGGCCCACCAAACAACGGGAGTCGAGAGGATGAGCTGGATCCAGCGGCTGATTGTCCCGTTGGCAACATGCTCATAGGCTGGCACCAGGTGCGCCATCGCGAGAACCAACACTGGCAGCGTGAGAATACCGCCGATCCATAAGCGTCGCGTCATGTCGCGCAGCTCCGCATTCTCCTCTTCGGAATCGTCGTTGGTGGGAAGAACTGGTTCGAGCGCCATCCCACAGATCGGACAATCGCCGGGATGGTCCTGTTGGATCTGAGGGTGCATGGGACACGTGTAGATGGTCTTGCCCGTTGCCGGCGGCACCCAAGCGTGGTTCCGCTCCAGAGCCATCCCGCATTTCGGGCAGTCGCCGGGTTTGTCGCTCACTACGCCCTCGCACATCGGGCAAAAGTATTTCGCGGACTTGGCCGGCTGCACGCTGTGATCGGGAGACCCATGATCGTGTCCATGATGGGGGTGATGGTGATCAGTGTGGCCGTGGCTGGAATGGTCGTGTTTCATGGCGAGGATCAGTTGCGGTTTTTTCGACGGCGGAGCAGGCGGCTGTAGTCCCAGAGAGCGAGCAGGACGTTGGGGGCGTGGCAGTGGCAACGCGGGCCGCGGCGGCAGGAACAGTTCTGACAGCCACTGACCGGGGGAGTCTCTTTGATTTTTGTCATGGGATGAGTGGGTTCATCCCGGAGACGGATCCCATCCTGGAATCTTACACGCGCCGTTTTTTTCCGGCACCGGGGCGCAATTGCAGTCCAGGCTGGCGCCTTATTGTCGGGTCGAGCTCTCATTGTATAGCTGAGTTGTGGGGCTTCACCACCAGACGCGCACACCGGCGACAAAGCGCACCTCGTCAAGCGTCGCGCCAGCGGCCCGTGCGAGGTCGGCAGTTGCCCCGAGTTGGCGCGTCCACGTCACCCCGACGTAAGGCGCAAGTTCGCGGGTGATTTCATAGCGCAGGCGCAGTCCAAGCTCCACGTCGTTAAAGCCCCTGCCAATCCCGAATTTCGGCACATCCTGCAACGCGACATTCACATCCAGGCGAGGTTGGAGCACAAGCCGCTGGGTAAGGAGTGCGTCGTAGCTTGCACTGAGGCGGGCGGACACATCGCCATCCTCACTCACGAACAAGGCGGGCTCGACCTCGAACCAGTATGGGGCCAGCCCGGTGAAACCGATCACGCCGAAAGCCCGGCCGTGATCCGGTCCGGGTCCCCACGTGCGGTCATAACGCAGCCCGGCCTGAAAATCCCAGAAAGGCGCAACGAGCCGGCTGTAGAGAGCCTGGAACTCGCCCTCACCGGCGGACGTTCCCTGGGTCTGATGGGTGCCATCGGCTTTCCACCAGAATTTGTTGCGGTCGTCGCCATACCAACCTTGGGCATCGAGGTGGAGTGCATCGGGCGCCTCACCGGTGCTGAGTTCGAGCCGCTCAAGGAGAACGTAGTTGAAACGCATCCGGTCGTCCACCGGCGGAGCCCAGCCATAGAGCTGGTGGGGTGGAGTGCCAGTCGCAGCGGGAGCAGTAGCAGTCGGTTTTTCGGCGGGCATGGCGTTGCCGCCGTGGCCGGAATGGGTCTGGGTGTATCCCAACAATGGGATGGTGAGGGAGAGGAGGAAAAAAAAGCGAAGTTTCATGGCCGGGTGCTCCTTGGTCAGCTCACGGACACCACGCGGAACATGCCAGCTTCCATGTGATAAAGGATATGGCAATGCATGGCCCAGAAACCGGGCGCATCGGCTTCGATGTCGAGCGAGAGGCGCTCGGCAGGCTTCACGTTGATTGTATGTTTTTTCGGACGGAAAGCCCCGGCGCCGTTGTCAGGTTCGCTCCACATGCCGTGCAGGTGCATGGGGTGGTCCATCATCGTGTCATTGATGAAGGTCAGGCGCACGCGCTCGCCGAGTTTGAAGGCGATGGGCGGGGCGGCCTCGGAAAATGTCTTGCCGTCAAAGCCCCAGATATAGCGCTCCATGTTGCCGGTGATGTGGAGTTCGATTTCGCGGTCAGGCGGACGCACCTCGGGACGCGGCTGGAGGCTGCGCAGATCGGTGTAAACGAGCACGCGATGTGGCGCATCTTCCAAGCCTGTGCCGCGTTCGTGCAGTCGATTGCGCGGAGCCATCGCGACCATCGCATTGCCCGCTCCATGATTGTCGGGGCCGTGCGGGATGGACGCAGGCGCGGGGGTAGGCTGCGCAGCGGGCATCGCCATGCCGACGTGTTCAACGCTCGCAGACGGGGTGGCCGGCATTATCATGCCGGGCGTGTCGGCCATCCCGGCCATGTTAGAATGATCGACTGCGGGCGCGGGAGCAGACTTCGACCTATCGGCCATCGCTGCCGTGTCATGCCCCGCGTGGGCAGACGGCGGCGGGGTCGGCGGGCCACCATGCCCCGAATGTTCGTCGGCCGCCATTCCCGGCATCCCAGCCATCGAGCCTGTGCCAGCGCCGTGATCCATGCCCATATCGGCCATCGTTCGAAGCGGACGAATGCGACGTTGCGGCAGCGATGCGGTCAAGCCTTGACGCGGCGCGAGCGTGCCGGCGGCATAGCCGCTCCGATCCATTGTCTCAGCGAAAAGAGTGTAGGCGCGGTCCTCGGTTGGCGTGACGATAACGTCGTAGGTCTCGGCGATGGCGATGCGGAATTCGTCCACGGTGACAGGCTGCACGTCGTTGCCGTCGGCCTGGACGACCGTCAGCGGCAGGCCGGGGATGCGGACATCGAAATAAGTGGCGGCAGAGGCATTGATGAAGCGCAGGCGCACGCGTTCACCCGGCCGGAACAAGCCGGTCCAGTTGGCCGCGGGCGGGAGACCGTTGACCAGATAGGTGAAGGTCGCGCCAGTGAGGTCGGAAATGTCGGTTGGATCCATGCGCATCCGCGCCCACTCCCGGCGGCTGGCAAGTGCGGCCGACCAACCATCGTGGCCGGCATCGCGAACCAAGTCGGGGAGCGTGCGGCGCTGATAGTTGTAGTAGTTGCTTTGTTTTTTAAGGCGCGAGTAAACGAGATGCGGATCAGTGAAGGTCCAGTCCGAGAGGATCACGACATATTCCCGGTCATAGGCGTAGGGCGCGGGCTCGATAGGATCGATGATGAGCGGACCGAAAACACCGACCTGCTCCTGAAACCCGGTATGGCTGTGATACCAATAGGTGCCGCTTTGTTTCAGCGGGAAGCGATAGGTGAAGGTCGTGCCGGGCTTGATACCGTCAAAGCTCACGCCAGGCACGCCATCCATCGCGGGCGGCAGGATGAGCCCGTGCCAGTGGATCGAGGTGTCCTCGGCCTCAAGGTGATTTGTGACGCGAATGACAGCCTCCTCGCCCTCGCGGAAGCGCAACAGCGGGCCGGGCACGGTGCCATTGACCGTCACAGCCGAAACGGCGCTGCCACCGAGATCCAAGGTGGCACGGCGGATGGCGAGGTCGATTTCGTTGGGTGCGGCCGGCATTTCGACCACACCCGGCATCGCGCCGTGACCGGCGTGAGTGGATTGGGCGTAGGCAGGGGTAAGACGGTTGAGCACCGCCAGAGCGCTGGCCGCCGCCGAGGTGCGAAGAAAGCCACGTCGCGAAAGAGAGGGAATGAGACGCTTGGTGTTCATAGACGAGAAAGCTCGGAGCATTGCATTGGGAATAGGACCGACATTACGGGTCCAGGTGACGCATTATCGGGTATTCGAGACAAGGCAGAGCAAGCAGATGCCCGGGAAGAGTTCGGTCAATAAACCAGCCACCCGTTGCCGGGTGGCTGGTTTATTGACCTCACGAGCCTCATCCAATGTGGCCCGTGAAATTCAACTATTTGATGCTACCGCAGCGTAGCATCGATTTTCCGTAGTATGGGTTGCTGATAGTTGTCGAGGTCTGGATCCAGTCACCTTCACCGCCCGGCACCATTGGGCAGTTAGCGACGTAGTAACCCTCCTTACCCTCTGCATAGTGGATCGCCCGTTTGCTCAGCATCTTGAACGCCTCGCGAGCAATGTTGAGGGAATCAGCCGAGGCGATCTTCTTTACCGTCGCAGCGAACGCCACCTGCCGTTCCTTCTGTTCAGGGGTCATTGGCTCCGCCGGAGTAGCCTTCGGCTCCGTCGTCATCGCGCCAGCAGCCTTTTTGGTCGCGGCGAGATCGTCGGCTGCGAGTGCGGAACGGACAGATTCGTATTGGGAAAGAAACGCCTTCTGCTCGTCATTAAGCGGCGCGTTTTTGTCGTGCGCCCGCACGGTGAGACCGAGCAACGCGAATAGGCCCAGGGCTTGGAGAATACGGATGGATTTCATAGTTGGGATGGGACAAAACTTAAGTTCGCACCGCGCGGTAGAGTGAGAGCGTGCCACAGGGAGTCTGCAAGTGGTGGGTGGATTCGACTTCACGGAAACCGGCTTCCCGCATGAGGGCCGGAAGCAGCCCATGACGATTGTCTGCCGTTGTGGAGAAACCATCGAGGAGCTGAACGGTGAGAAACGCGACGCCCATGATCGTATTTCCCGGCCGTCCCCAGTCGGCCACATGGAGTTCGCCGCCCGGCACCAGCAGGCGGTGGATTTCCCGGAACACGCGCTGCTTGGACGCACGATCCAAGTGGTGAAAAAAGAGGCTGCTGATCACGCGGTCGAAAGTGCCGTCGCTAAAAGGCATCGAGTCGGCCCGCCCCTCGACCAGTGTTACCGGATCATCGGTCCCCTCCACCTTGCGGGCGGCACGCGCCAATACCGTCCGGTCAGCGTCTAGCCCGGTTACGACGGCTCCGGGGCACGCTCGCTTGACGGCGAGCGCGAGGGTGGCGGTGCCGCACCCCACATCGAGGACACGGTGCCCCGCACAAATGCCCGCCTGCACAAGCAGGCGAGATTTGAACGCGCGCTCGCGCGTCGTCCACCTCACCACCGGGTCGTAGAATGGCGTGAGCCAAGCGTAGGCCAGCGCGGGTTTGATTGCCTCAGGCGCGGTCATTTTCGCAGTTCAGTTCTTCTTGGGCACGTTGCGTGAGGACGTGTGTGTCTGGATGATTTTCCACTCGCCGGCGACTTTCTTGAGCACGGACGTGGCTACGCCGCGCTTCTCGATCACGCGATCGCCTTCTTTGAGCACGATCTTGTAGATGTAGGTCTCGGTGGCTAGGGCGACAGGCGGTTCAAGGCGCACCTCGACCTTGTAATCCCGGAATGAGAATTCCTTGAACTCAGCCAGTTCTGGCCCGATGTGGTGCTCCAAGTAATGGGCGTAGGTGCCCTCAACTCCGCCCGACTCAAAGACAGCGGAATCAGCCGTAAAGAGGTCTTGCGCCTTGGCGGCATCGAGACTGGTTAGGGCTTGATTGTAGGCGCCCAGCACCGCCTTGATCGCATCTTGGTCAGAGCTGTTCGCAGCGGGCGATGCACCGACGGTGGGCACGAGCGCCATGCCGCACTTGGGGCAGCGGTCGCCAGATTTGCCGGAGGTAACGTCAGGATGCATGGGGCACGAGTAGGTCATGCCTTCTTGGGGGTGGAGGCTGTGGTCCTCCCGAGCCATTCCGGCGGGCTTGGCGGCGGAGGCTTCGCCGGGATACTGTGCCGCCAGCACCTTGAGCAATCCATCGATAGCCTTGAGTTGTTTTTCCGTCCCGGCCTGGTTGCCCTTGTCGGCGTCTTCGTGAGCGCCATCGAGCGCTTTTACCAGGTTGGCCACGGCACCTTGGACGCGCTTTAGCTTGTCGGCGGGAAGGTCATGGGACGCCTCGCGCAGCGTGATGAGCGCTGCCGTGAACTGCTCGGCGGTCTCATGGACCGGTTTCAAGTTTTTTGAGGCAACTTGGGTCGCAAGTTTCTCCCGCAGCGCATTGATCGTGCCCCACGCTTCGGTCGGACTGGCGGACTGCATCGCGGAAACAGCTCGGGCGGGCGGTTTTTCTTCGTGGGCGTGCAAGGCCGGGGCCGGCGCGCTGAACAAGGCTGCGCCCGCGATAATCGCAGACGCCAGGGTGAAACGGAGTGGAATTGTCATGGTGCTCAATGAAGGAGAATGAAGCTGCCGGCCAAAGTATTGAATTCCGGCCGGTGATGACGTTACTTGTGATCGTGGCCGCTGCTGGCAGGATACTGGGCGGAAACGATTTTCAGGAGAGATTCAACCGCACCAAGCTGCTTCTCGGTCCCGGCCTGGTTGCCCTCGTCCGCAGCGTCGTGCATCGCGTCGAGCGCCTTGGCCAGATTTTTGACCGCACCTTCAACGCGCTTGAGTTTGTCCGCCGGCATATCCTTGGAAAGCCCGGGCAGCATCTTGAGGGTTTCGCTGAGTTGCTCGGCCGACTCGTGAACGGATTTCAGGTTTTTGGCTTTGACCAGTGCAACTAGCTCCATGTGGAGGTCGTGGGCCTTGCCCAACGCGGCTGCCGCGGACGTTGGCATGGCGGCGGTGGATTCCTTGTGCTCGTGGCCCTTCTTTTCGTCAGCGCGCACAAGTGGACTGGCCAGAAGGAGCGAAGCGCCGGCGACGAGCGCCAGCGCGAGATGGCTTTTGCGATTTTGTGTTTTCATGGTTTTGGAGAGAAATCAGTTGGCGGCGTCGAGCGGATCGACCTTGGCGCGGGCGAGGTATTTCTCGGACGCTTTGCGGCCGAATTTATAGAACACGGCCGGCGTCACCGCCATGTCGAGGAACGTGGAACTCACCAGGCCGCCAAGGATGACCACGGCCACCGGATAGAGAATCTCCTTGCCGGGCTGGTCCGCCGCGAGGACCAGCGGAATAAGAGCCAGACCGGCGGTCAGCGCCGTCATGGTCACCGGCACCAGCCGTTCCAGCGAGCCGCGAACAATCATCTGCTCGTCGAACTTCTCGCCCTCATGCTCCATCAGGTGGAGGTAGTGCGAAATCATCATGATGGTGTTGCGCGAGGCGATGCCCGCGAGCGTGATCAGGCCGACCAGGGTCGCGATTGACACCTGGCCGACCATAAAATAGGTCAGGACGAGCGCACCGATGAACGCCAGTGGGACGTTGAGCAGGATCTGCGCGACGATCATCCCGGAGCGGAAATGCGCGTAGAGCACGATAAACACGATGCCAAAGGTCAGCACGGCCAGGATCGCAATGATACGCGTGGCCTCCTGCTGGCTCTGGAACTGGCCCTCGTAGCTAATGAAGTAACCGGCCTCCAGGTGCACCTTTTCGCCGACGGTTTTCTGGATGTCGGCGACGACCGAGCCGAGGTCGCGCCCGGAGACGTTGGCCGAGACGGCGATGCGGCGCTGGACATCCTCGCGGTTGATGAGGTTGGGACCCTTGCTCTCGCGGACATTGGCGACCAGATAGAGCGGCACCTTGCCACCGACCGGTGTATCGATCAGGATGTCGCGAATGGCGGCAGGATTGATGCGGGAGGGGTCATTAAACCGCACGATGAGGTTGTAGGTCCGCTGGCCTTCCAAAACGTCCGCCACCACCCTGCCGTTCAACGCAGTTTCGAGCAGCTCGTTGAGCTGTCCAGGCTGCAGCCCGTAGGCGGCCGCCTTGTCGCGGAGCACCTCGATCTTGATCTGGTCGATCAGCACCTGCTTTTCCGTCTGGAGGTCGACCAGCCCGGGGATGCCCTGCATCGCGCCTTCGGTCTCGGCCGCATAAAGGCGTAACTTGTCCAGGTCCGGGCCGAATATCTTGACGGCGATCTGGGCACGGACGCCGGAGAGCAGATGATCTAGCCGGTGAGAAATTGGCTGGCCGACATTCATCGCTATGCCAGGAACTTGTGCGAGCTTTGCCCTGATGTCGGAAAGTATTTCATCACGCCGGCGGTCAGATTTTTTGAAATCCACGTCGATTTCGGTGTAATGCACACCTTCCGCGTGTTCATCCAATTCAGCGCGGCCCGTTCTCCGGCCGGTCGAGGCAACCTCGGGCACGCTGAGCAACAAGTTTTCCGCAATGGCACCAATGCGATCCGACTCCGCCAGCGAAGTGCCTGGTGCGGAAAGCACATTAACGGT
>Ga0066412_1000304_pt1 | contig 20227 bp, 20 predicted proteins | sample LakWasMet16_LOW5_2_FD_59499 | JGI IMG/M metagenome (GOLD analysis project Ga0066412, IMG submission 59499) | Freshwater sediment methanotrophic microbial communities from Lake Washington under simulated oxygen tension - Sediment Metagenome 16_LOW5 | ecosystem: Environmental > Aquatic >... | reverse complement strand
AAATTGTATTTTTTACTTTCCTAACATTTTACTCTGCTTGTTATAATAAAGTAACTACCTGTGGCTGCTTTGGAGACTTTTTAGTTTTAAAACCTTGGACAAGTTTTTGGAAAGATATTGCTTTATTAATTTTAATCACGCTTTTAATTTCAGGAAAGGAACATGTTAATGAATTATTTACTGAATTAGTAACTTTATCATTAACCGTTATTGCCATTGTATTATCATTTGCATTTCCTATTTATGCTTACCGTAATTTACCTCCTTTAGATTTTAGACCATATGCGATTGGCATGAATATTAAAGACAATATGAAAGCAGGGACAGATTATAAACCAGCTGAATATGAATCAGGTTTTATTTACGAGAATTTAAAAACTGGTACGCAAGAGCATTTTAATATGCAAAACTATCCATGGCAAGACACCTTAAATTGGAAATGGGTTGCTACTGACAACATCTTAATTCATGATGCAATTAACCCTCCCAAAATTGTAGATTTCTCAATTACATCTTTAGATGGAGCCGATTTAAAAGACAGTATTTTAAATAACAAAGATTACATGTTTTTATTAATCTGTTACGACTTAACCAAAACAGAAGAAGATGAAACGTTACATGCTAAAATAAATGACTTATATAAATTAGCATCCGCAGATAAACGAAAAGTTTTAGCATTAACAGCAGGCGATGCAAAACAGATTGACGACTACAAGCATAAACACCAAGCTATGTATGATTTTGCTCAAGCAGATGGAATCGTTTTAAAAACAATGGTAAGAGCAAATCCAGGTTTAATTTTAATTAAAGATGGAACCGTGATTATGAATTGGCATCATAATAATTTTCCAACTTATAGTGACGTGAAACAAAAACACATGAAGTAAGCTCGATTTAATCTCACAAAAAGCTCCAGTTTTCTGGAGCTTTTTTATTGCCTTATAATATATATTGTTTACTTTTAATAAACGACAAATAAAAAATCCATGAAACTATTACAACTCACTCTCATTACTTTATTATTGAGCATCACTTTAGTGAAAGCCCAAAACAATGTTCGTATGACCTCATATTACGATAGTAATGATAAAAAAAGTTATTACATAACCTGGGATATTAAAACCGGGAAATCTGTCCAGTATTACTGGAACGGCACGGATCATAAATGGGCGTCATTTGAAATCAACATACCCGCTCAGCCGGTATCGGGTGCATTAGGCAACATTATGTTTGATGTGTATTTCGACCATAATGACGGAAAAGCCTATTATATTGCTTGGGATACCAAAACAGGAAAATCGGTACAATATTACTGGAATGGTTCCGATCATAAATATGCGGCCTTTGAAATTAATTTACCTGCCGCTCCGCTTCCGGGAAATACAGGGGAAGTAATGATAAAAAGTTACTACGACAGCAAGGATGACAAAGCTTACTATATTGTTTACGATACCAATGGAGGAAAATCAATTCAGTATTACTGGAATGGCTCCGACCACAAATGGGAAGCCTTTGAAATTAATTTGCCAGCTCAGCCTTTGTTAGAAAAATAAAAAACTCATTTAGTACACCCTTCTTTTAAAGATTGTGAAAAATTATTTTCCGTCTTTCTTCGTTAAACGTTCGTATTCTCTTTCAATAGCATTATGATTTGAGAACACATATACATTTAAAAATATGTATGCTAAAACAACAGCTAATGTTAAGGTTGGAAACATTGGCCAAGGTAAGCCTGCATCCGGATTTAGACGATCTGTAAAAAACCAAAACACCCAAAAAATTGCGGTTATAATAAGATAGGCATAAAAATACCGTTTAAATTTAGATCGTTTTTTAGCCAACTCCCACAATTGTTTTTCTCTTTGCGTTTCCATAATATTATTTTTTAGGAGTCTCAGCTGGTGCACAACATTGCTTTAATAATTTTTCAGCACGAGGCTTTCCCCAATGCGGAAATATAAAACTTTCTTTTTTATATGTATTAAATTTTTCAACTGCTAATTCGGCATGAGGTTTAGCCTTTTTTAAACCACCGCCAATCACTTCTGGAGTATGATAAACTATAGTTGCTTTTTGAAGATAAGCTCTAGGATTTTTTGGATTTAATTTAATAGCCTCATCTGCTAATTTTAAAGCCATGGCGCCGTATTTTTGTCCACGTTGTGCTTTATGAACCGAAATTCGTGCCGCAATAATCATCGACTTTAGGACTTTTACTTCCGAATTATTTTCGCTTAACGAATCTGCTTTTTTAAAAAAACACTCTGCTTTATCACACCAAATATCCGTGTCTTTTCCTTTTTTCTCTAATGCAATTAATACATAGCAAATACCAGAGTAATAATATGGCAACCATTCATTTTTTTCTTGCTCAGCAATTTGTTCAAACTCTGAAGCTACTTTTTTATATTCAGCACTTCCTTTTGCTGAGTCTAAAGCAATAACCGTAGATTTCATGGATTCCTCATATTTTTTATGCTGAGAAAACCCATTAGATGCGATGAAAAAAAACGCTACTAAAAACAGAGCTTTTATATTAGATAACGATAACATAGTGCAAATATAGCTTAAAACCTCGTGGTTTATTTCCCAAAAAAATAAAAAATAATCCCGTTATCACTTAGCTATATAAGGACTACGTCGTGTTTTTAGCTGCAAAAATGAAATATTTAATTTGTTAATAATTTGTTATTAACAAAAATAGTATTACCTTTGCCCCGCAATTAGATTTAATATTTGCATCCAATACATTGTGAACGCGCCCATGTCGGGCTATAAATTGTTCACAGCTACTGCGGAAATTAAATCTTAGTTAGCAGCTAGTAATAATAATTTAAACAAAAACAAATGACATTTCAAGAATTAGGCTTGGAGCCAATGCTCCTAAAAGCCGTGACCGAGATGGGCTTCGAAAATCCTACGCCTATCCAAGAACAAACTATTCCTCAGTTGAAGGATAAATCTACCGACATGGTAGCCCTTGCACAAACAGGAACAGGAAAAACTGCAGCTTTTGGCCTGCCTTTATTAATGAAGTTAGATTTAAACTCTCGCTTCACACAGTCTTTAATTTTAGCACCAACTCGTGAGTTATGTGTTCAAATCAGTAAAGATTTAATTAACTATTCAAAATTCCTTAACGGATTAAGAGTAACTGCTGTTTACGGTGGAGCGCCTATCATGGCTCAAATCCGTGACATCAAAGCTGGTTCTCAAGTAATTGTTGCAACTCCAGGTCGTTTAATAGACTTAATTGAGCGTAAAGCAATCGACTTATCTCATGTAGATGTAGTTGTATTGGATGAAGCTGATGAGATGTTAAACATGGGTTTTAAAGATGATTTAGATCAAATTTTAAGCAACACACCTCCAACAAAAAATACATGGTTATTCTCTGCTACAATGCCTCGCGAAGTTGAGCGTATTGCAAGTAAATACATGGAATCTCCTTTAGAAATTTCTGTAGGTAAAAAGAATCAAGGTGCTGAAAACATTCAACATATTTACTACACAGTAAATCAACGTGATCGTTATGCTGCATTAAAACGTATTGCTGATTTTTATCCAGATATATTTGGTATTGTTTTCTGTCGTACAAAAGCAGAAACTCAAGATGTAGCTGATCAATTAATTAAAGATGGTTATAATGCTGATGCATTACATGGCGATTTATCTCAAGCTCAACGTGATTTAGTAATGAAACGTTTCCGTAGCCATACGCTACAAATGTTAGTTGCTACTGATGTAGCAGCTCGTGGTATCGACGTTAATAATGTAACACACGTAATTAACTATAACTTACCTGAAGAAGCAGAAAACTACACGCACCGTTCAGGTCGTACTGGTAGAGCTGGTAAAACAGGTATTGCTATTGCTATTGTTACTCCTCGTGAAGTAAATAAAATTCGTGATATTGAACGTATTATTCAAAATACATTTACAAAAGCTGACGTGCCAGATGGCGTAGCAGTTTGCGAAAAACAATTATTTCATTTAGTTCATAAATTACATAATGTTGAAGTAAAGGACGATGAAATCGAAACTTACCTTCCTAAAATTTATGATGAATTAAAAGATTTATCTAAGGAAGAATTAATTAAACGTTTTATTTCTGAAGAGTTTAATCGTTTTTATGCGTATTACCAAAATTCGCAAGATTTAAACATTGGTAATGATGGAAACAATGGTAAAACAACTCGTTTCTTCATGAATATGGGCGAATTAGATGGCTTTAACCGTAATTCTATCAAAGATTTCTTAGTGGAGATTTCTGGTATTAATGCGCGCGTTATTTTCAATGTGGACGTTAAAAACTCTTTCTCTTTCTTTGAAACAGAAAACAAACATGTGGATGAGTTCTTAGCTTTAAACAAAAAAGGAATTGAGTTTAATGCTCGTGTAATTTCTTTTGAAGTTAGTAAAGCAAAACCTTCTGGTGGATACGGTGAAAAACGTTCTTATGGTGGTGGATCAAGAGAAGACGGTCGCCGTTCATACGGTGGCGGTGGTGGCGGAGAACGTCGCTCTTACGGTGGAAACCGCGAAGGTGGTGGAGAACGTAAATCTTATGGTGGAAACAGAGAAGGTGGAGAACGTAAATCTTACGGCGGTGGCGAAAGTCGCTCTTATGCTGGAGGAGGCGAACGTCGTTCATCATATGGTGGAAACAAAGAAGGTGGAGAACGCTCTGGCGAACGCTCATCTTTTGGTGGCGGAGAACGTAAACCATTTAACCGCGAAGGTGGAAATGGTGGCGGAGAACGTCGTTCATTTGACAAGCCAGCTGGAGAAAGATCTTTTAGCGGAAATCGCGAAGGAGCAGAGCGCAGAAAGCGTTTTACTAAATAATAATTCCATACACCTTCCTGACGGTAGGTAGAAATAAAGTAGATTTTCGCAGATTAGTTTCTGCGAAAATCTACAATATTGCTGGAAAAAGTAAAAATATACGATTCAAGTATATTATTTTTCGAAAAAAGCAGACAATTTTTTGTAGGTTAAAAAAGAAATACTATATTTGCGTCCCCATTTTAAGGGAAAACACATTTAATTAAATAATAGCATGTCACGTATTTGTCAATTAACAGGTAAAAAAGCGATGAAAGGAAACCACGTTTCTTTCTCTAATACTAAAACACGTCGCCAATTTAAAGTAAACTTAAAAACAAAAAAGTTTTTTGTTCCAGAAACTGGTGAGTGGGTAACTCTTCGTGTTTCTACATCAGCTATCAAAAATATTAACAAAAAAGGAATTTTTGCTTGTTTAAAAGAAGCTGTAGAAGGCGGAATTTTAGCTTAATTCAATAAATAAAAGAGAAAATGGCAAAGAAAGGTAATAGAATTCAAGTAATTTTAGAGTGCACAGAGCACAAAGACAGTGGTAAACACGGGACATCTCGTTACATTACGACTAAAAACAAAAAAAACACTCCTGATCGTATTGAGTTGAAAAAATACAACCCGATCTTGAAAAAAATGACAACTCATAAAGAGATTAAATAATCCATTAAAACTAAGAAGAAATGGCAAAGAAGGTAGTTGCAACACTAAAAACTGGTAAAGGAAATAGCTTTACTAAAGTTATTAAAGTAATCAGATCACCAAAAACTGGTGCTTATGCATTCCGTGAGGAAATCGTTCAAAACGAATTAGTAGCTGATTATTTAAAAAAATAATTTGCTTTATTATATTAAAAGAAAGCTTCTTCTGAAACGAAGGAGCTTTTTTGTTTTCGTAAGTTAAATCAACAGGTTTATTGTAATATTTATAATATGCTCATCTGGGTTCATTAGAACAACATTATATTTAATACATTTGTAGCCACTAAACACAACTATGGGATTCTTAGATAAATTATTTGGTAAAAAAGAGAAAGAAAGCTTAAACGAAGGTTTATCAAAAACTAAAGAAAGTTTTTTTGGCAAACTAGCAAAAGCTGTTGCCGGAAAATCAACGGTTGATGCTGATGTACTAGATAATTTAGAAGAAGTTTTAATTACTGGTGATGTTGGCGTTAATACAACTCTAAAAATTATCAAACGTATTGAAGCACGTGTAGCAACAAATAAATATGTTGGTACTGGCGAATTAAATAATTTATTAAAAGAAGAAGTAGCGGCTTTATTAACCGAAAATAATTCAACAGATGCAACCTCTTTTGAAATCCCTAAACTACCTCTTCAAGAAAATGGAGAAAAAACGCCTTACGTAATTATGGTGGTAGGAGTAAATGGTGTTGGTAAAACAACAACAATTGGCAAACTATCTCATCAATTTAAAACTGCTGGATATAGTGTTGTATTAGGCGCTGCCGATACATTTAGAGCTGCCGCTGTAGAACAATTAACGATTTGGAGCCAACGTGTTGGTGTTGATATTGTATCACAAGGTATGAATGCTGACCCTGCGAGTGTAGCTTTTGATACATTAAGTAGCGCTAAAGCAAAAGGTACTGATATTGTCATTATTGATACAGCTGGACGTTTGCATAATAAGATTAACTTAATGAATGAGTTAACCAAGATTAAAAACGTGATGAAAAAAGTAATTCCTAATGCTCCTCACGATGTTTTATTAGTTTTGGACGCAAGTACTGGACAAAATGCAATTGAGCAGTGTAAGCAGTTTACGGCAGCTACAGATGTTACTTCGTTAGCATTAACAAAACTAGATGGCACAGCAAAAGGTGGTGTAGTAATTGGTATTTCCGATGAATTTAAAATTCCTGTAAAATACATTGGTGTTGGCGAAAAAATGGAAGACCTACAAGTTTTCAATCGTACTGAGTTTATAGATAGCTTGTTTAGTCAGAATTAAATCATGAAATTCTTTTATTGTATATTAATTAGTTTCTTTAGTTATAATGCAATTTCTCAACAGAATTCTATTTCTATAAAAGGTATAGTATCATGTGATACAGATAGTGAAAAAGTTGAAAACGCCCTCGTTCATTTAAAACTAAGTAACGGTGGGATGTTCGAACATAAAACAAATAGTTTTGGAGAATATGAATTCATAGTAAAAACAGATACTGCTTTACTGTTTTCAATCTCTATTGGTACTGATAAATCTACCAAATCAAAATCTAGTTTAAAATGTGGTTTTCTAGCATCCGCAGATTTTTTTAATGGAAAATTAGAACTCGGTAATAATTACATTAAAAATTTTAAATTAAATCGTATAACATGTTGCGGCATGTCTTTTCCTAAACTGATTTTTTATCAAAATTCTATTTCTTCATGTAACGATTCCTTGATTAAAAAAGATTCTACACAATTTTATAGTTTAGATAACTCAATACATTTTTTATATGAGCTGTTACAAGACAATCCGACTATTGTAATTGAAATGGGCGGACATACTTCTTCCATTGAAAAAAACAAAAAATTATTGTCTTTTTATAGAGCTGAATTAATAAAAGAAATGCTAGTTGTTAAAGGGATTAATAGACAAAGGATTAAAATTAAAGGTTGGGGAAGTGAAAAACAATTAATAAGCAAAAATCAAATTAAAAAAGCAAAAACTAAAGAAGAAAAATTAGCACTTCATCTGAAAAATCAAAGAGTAGTTTTTAGAATTATCAGCTGGGAATTCGTTGAAGATGAAAAATAAATTATACATCCTCCGCCCTACGGGCACCTCCTTCAAAGGAGGAAAAGAACCAATTAATCCCTCTTAAAACTCAACCGCTCCCCTTTTTTGCTTTCATCAAATGTTCCATTATCGAACACTAAATGGCCGTTTACAAAAGTTTTATTGATAGTTGAAGAAAACGTATAGCCTTCAAACGGACTCCATCCACATTTGTATAATAAAGATGCTTTTGTGACTTCTGTTGGTTTGTTTAAATCTACTAAAACTAAATCAGCAAAATAACCTTCACGAATATATCCTCGTTTTTCAATTCTAAAAAGGTCTGCCACATTATGCGACATCTTTCTAACAATCATTTCTAGAGTAATTTTTTTTTGCTTATAAAACTCTAACATTGCAATAATAGAATGTTGAACTAATGGGCCGCCACTTGGCGCTTTTAAATAGGGTAATTGTTTTTCTTCAATGGTGTGAGGTGCATGGTCGGTTGCAATTACATCAATACGCCCATCTAAAACTGCTTCAAAAATATTTGCTCTATCGTATTCAGTTTTTACTGAAGGATTCCATTTAATCCAATTTCCTTTAGTTTTATAATCATCATCATTAAACCATAAATGATGAATACAAGCTTCTGCCGTTATACGTTTTTGTTTTAAAGGTATTTTATTAGTGAATAAATCTAATTCCTTAGCTGATGAAATATGTAAAATATGTAAACGTGTATTATGCTTTTTAGCTAATTCTACTGCAAACGATGATGATCTAAAACAAGCTTCCTCATTACGAATAATAGGATGGAAATAAGCTGGTAAATCTTCGCCGTACTCCTCCACTATTCTCTTTTGATTTTCTTTAATCATTGGATCATACTCGCAGTGCGTTGCAATTAAAGCATTAGATTTTGAGAAAAATCCTTCTAATGTTTTTTCGTTATCTACCAACATATCACCAGTACTTGAACCCATGAATATTTTTAAACCACAAACTGTTTTATAATCTACTTTTAAAGTTTCTTCTAAATTCAAGTTTGTTCCACCCATAAAAAAAGAATAGTTAGCTAAAGAACATTCTTTTGCACGAGCATATTTCTTTTCTAATTCTAAAATAGTAACTGCCTGAGGAACTGTATTAGGCATTTCCATATACGACGTTACTCCACCAGCAACTGCTGCTTTGGCTTCAGTATAAATTTCGCCTTTATGAGTTAAGCCTGGTTCTCTAAAATGTACCTGATCATCAATAGCTCCCGGAATTAAAACTAATCCAGTGGCATCTATAATTTTTGCTGAATCATCGGTAATGTCTTTATCTATTTGAGAAATGATATTTCCCTCAATTAACACATCAGATACAAAAGTTTCGTCTTCGTTAACGATAGTGGCGTTTTTTATTAAGATTTTACTCATATTAATTTTTTAAAGAATCTAATACTGTTATTTCTACTTTAGTTAAGCCTGATTTTACAAAATTTAATTGTTTTGCAGCTCTCAAACTTAAATCAATACTACGTTTAGATTTTTGAGGAAGTCGATCATTGATTTTCACAATCACAGTTGAATCATTTTTCAGATTCCTCACCAAAACATATGTTCCAAATTTAAGTTTTTTATGGGCTGCCGTCAAACTATCATTCGAGAATTTTTCGCCCGAACTCGTTTTTCTACCATTAAATTTTTTGGCATAAAAACTAGCTGTTCCATTTGTTCTATTTGTTGAGGAAATCGTGTCTTGAGAAAACACACTGTATCCAAAACCAAGTAATAGCGTTATTAGTGTAAATGCTCTCATACTCAAAAATACGCCATTTTTGAACAAATAGGATTCTATTCGGTCGAAAAACCATTCAATAGTTAACCTATTTTAACAGCGAACACAAAATAAATGCTGAAAAATGACGCTTTTAATAATCTAACAAAGTAGTATATTAGCAAACAATTTATGAGCAAGAATTTAGTCATTATACCAACCTACAACGAAATTGAAAACATCGAAAAAATGATTCGAACTGTTTTTGATTTACCTCGTGCATTTGAGCTTTTGATTGTAGATGATGGTTCGCCAGATGGCACTGCTAATAAAGTAAAAGAATTACAAAAAGAATTTTCGGGTAAATTACATATTGAGGAGCGTAAAGGAAAACTAGGGTTAGGAACCGCCTATATTCATGGTTTTAAGTGGGCTTTGGCTCGTGATTACGATTTTATTTTTGAAATGGATTGTGATTTTAGCCATAACCCAAAAGATTTAGTGCGTTTATTAGAAGCTTGCGAAAATGGCGCAGATGTAGCTGTTGGATCTCGCTACACAAAAGGTGGACAAGTTAGTAATTGGCCTATTGGACGTATTTTAATGAGCTATTTCGCCTCTGTTTATGTTCGTGTAGTATTATGGTTACCAGTAAAAGATACAACAGCAGGCTTTAAATGTTACCGTAAAAAAGTATTACAAACTATTGATTTAGATTCAGTTCGATTTATGGGCTATGCTTTTCAAATTGAAATGAAATACAGAGCTTATAAAAAAGGATTTAAAATAGTAGAAGTTCCTATTATGTTTACCGACCGCGTATTAGGCGTAAGCAAAATGAGTACAAAAATATTTAAAGAAGCTTTTGTAGGCGTTGTTCAAATGCGCTTTATGAAAATGTAGTTTTGCGCTGTCATGCTGAACTTGTTTCAGCATCTCACAGACCCTGAAACAAGTTCAGGGTGACTTTTACCTCTACTTCACCAAGCTTCCATTCACTCTCAATAAATCAGTCTCCGCTAATTTAATAGCATATAAAGCCTCAATATATCTTACTTGAGCATCTTCTAAATTCTTTTGAGTTTCTATGGTTTCTAATAAATTAGCTTTACCTACTTTATAACGTTCAATGGATACATCTAATACTTCTTTAGAATCTTTTAAATTTTGTTTTTCTAAGTCAACTATTGTTTTGTTTAACTCATATGTTTTATAACTGTTATAAACCTGCCCATTAACTTGCTGTTGAGTTTGCTCGGTCATGTATTTTTGATTTAAATACAAGATATTTCTTTCCTTCACTAACTTACTATTTTTTGTTCCATTAAAGACAGTCCAGCCAGCCGTAAGCCCTGCATTTAAACCTGCTTGTTGGTTTAAAAACACAAAACCAGCCTGACTTTGAGAACGCGTAAAATTATAAGCGCCATTTAATTGTATAAAAGGTAAGTTAGCCGAACGAGCTTCTTTGATACTTTGTTGCATCATCATCTCACTTTGTTTAGACATTAAAACAGAAGAATTTGATTTTGACACTTCCTTTTTTAGCTCATCTATATTTGGATTATAATTCACAACAATAGAATCAGTCGTTTTAAAATCAGTATCTACAGGCTTATTTAATAATACATTTAATTTTGTTTTAGCATTTAGCAATTGTAATTCTAATTGCACAATAGCGCTCTTCGCTTTATTCTCATTTGATTGAGATAACAATACATCTACTTTCGAATCAGAACCTATTTCGTATTTAAGCTTTGCTAATTTTTTTCGTTCTTCATAAATACTTAGGTTTTGTTTAGCTGCTTTTATTAATTCGTTTGTTTTTACAACAGAGTAATAAGCCGAAACAATTTCATACACCGTATTCTCCATTTGCTGTTTTAATTCAATAGCTGATAACTGTTCGTTTAATCCCAATCTCTTTTTAACCGCAAACATTTTTAATCCGTCAAATATCATCCAACCAACATTTACAGAGGCTCCAGTATTATTAGATTGCGCGCCGATTCTCTCCTGAATAATACCCGTACTAAATTCTTGATACGAATTAATAGTAGCTAAATTTAAATTAGCGTTAACACTCACTGTTGGCGACATACCAGCGTTTCCAAAGTTATTTTGAAGCTTGGCGATTTCTTGGTCGTTTTTCACCATCAAAACAGAGTGGTTTTTCTCTAAACCTATTTTAATAGCCTCTTCTATAGTTAACAAAGATTGGGCATACAATCCCGAACTTAATCCAACTACCAGAACTATAATTTTATGCAACATCTTTATCATGTTTTTTATCTTTAACTAAATATGAATAAATAGCAGGAACAACGTATATCGTTAATAATGTAGATAAAAATAATCCACCGATAATAACAATACCCATTCCCATTCTACTTTCAGAACCTGCACCCAAAGCCATAGCAATAGGCAAGGCACCTAACATCGTTGCTAAACTGGTCATTAAAATAGGACGTAAACGAGCTGTAGAGGCTTCTATTAATGCTTCTTTTACATTCATCCCTTGTTTTCTTAACTGATTTGTAAATTCAATAATTAGGATACCATTTTTAGTCACTAAACCAACTAACATAATTAAACCAATTTCACTAAAAATATTCAACGTTTCATTAAAGTACCAAAGTCCAAATAAAGCGCCTGCCAAAGCCATTGGCACTGTGAAAAAGATGATAATAAAAGGCTCTACAAAACTTTCGAACTGAGCTGCTAATAATAAATAAACTAATACTATAGATAATAAAAATGCAAATAAAATATTAGAAGAACTTTCCGAAAAATCTCTAGAAGCCCCTGTTAAAGAGGTCTTAAAGCTATCATCCAAAATTTGTTTAGATATTTTATTCATCTCCTCTATTCCATCTCCAATTGTTTTTCCTGGAGCTAAACCCGCTTGTATGGTTGCCGATTGAAAACGATTGTAATGATATAATTGTGGTGGACTGCTTCTTTCAACAACCGTAACAATATTATCCAATTGAATCATTTCTCCTTTACTATTCTTAACAAACAAATCATTAATATCATTTGGATCATCTCGATTTTCTCTGTTAACCTGACCAACTACTTGATATTGTTTATCACCTTTAATATAATAACCAAAACGTTGTCCGCTTAATGCTAACTGAATAGTTTGAGCGACATCAGCAATACTTAAGCCCATTGTCTTCGCCTTGTCTCTGTTGATTTCAATAATCAATTCAGGCTTATTGAATTTTAAGTTCACATCAACACCTTGAAATACAGGATTTTTATTGGCTAATTCTAAAAACTTCGGTAACTTCTCTCTAATTTTAGCAAAGTCGTTATTTTGCAATACAAACTGAACAGGCAAAGCACCTTTTGGTCCGCCACCCGAAGAGATAGATTGTTCTTGAATGACGAATATTTTTCCTTCTGGGAACTGCGCTAAGTTTTTAGTAATGTAATTGGCAATTTCATTCTGCGTGCGTTTCCTGTCTTCTGATTGCGTTAAGGCTAATCTCACAAAACCAGTATTAACAGCACCTGAACCAGCAAAGCCTGGAGCAGTAACAGTTAAACACACTGCTTTTTCATCTACTGAATCACCTACAAAGGTTGATATTTTATCCATGGTAGCATCAGTTGCTTCAAAGGAAGTTCCTTCAGGCATCGTTACTAACATACGTAACCAGTTTCTATCTTCTAAAGGAGATAATTCTGATTTTAAAGAAATCCAAAAAAGAACAATAGTAAATATTGACGCTACCCAAATAACCCATGCCCATGCTCTTTTTTGCAAGAAATTTGTGACTGAATTTTTAAACCAATTATCTAGTCCAACAAAAAAAGGCTCTGACCATACATAAAATCTACTTCGTTTAGAATGGTCTTTACGAACCAACTTCGCATTTAACATAGGAGTTAAAGTCAATGATACAAATGCGGAAATTAAAACCGCGCCAGCAATCACCACACCAAACTCTCTAAATAATCGGCCAACAAATCCTTCTAAAAAAATAACTGGCATAAATACCGCTGCTAAAGTTAAAGAGGTAACAATAACTGCCGTGTAAATTTCGCGAGTCCCTTGTATAGCAGCCTCTTTTGGAGACAAGCCTTTTTCTAATTTCTTAAAAATATTTTCAGTAACAACAATACCATCATCCACTACTAAACCTGTTGCTAATACAATAGCTAAAAGCGTTAATACATTAATAGAATAATCCATCATGTACATAATAAAAAACGCACCAATTAATGATACGGGAATATCAATTAAAGGACGGAAAGCAATTAACCAATCTCTAAAAAATAAATAGATAATTAAGATTACTAATAGTAATGCGATGATTAATGTTTCACCAACTTCGGTAATTGATTTTTTAATAAAGCGAGTATTATCTAAAGCAATGTTAATCGTATAATCTTTAGGTAATTCTTTTTTTAGAACTTCGTAACGCTTATAAAACTCATCCGCTATATCAATATAATTAGCGCCTGGCAATGGTACCAAAGCCATACCAATCATTGGCGTACCCGATTCTTTTAAAATAGTTTCTTCATTCTCAGCTCCTAATTCAACTTTAGCCACATCACGTAAGCGAACAATATTATTATCGCATTCTTTCACAATCATCGTTTCAAATTCAGTCACCGTAGATAATCTTCCGATTGTATTAACAGTTAATTCGGTTGTATTTCCTTCAATTTTACCAGAAGGCAAATCTACATTCTCTCTATCTAAAGCTTGTTTTACATCCAAAGGCGTTAAATTATACGAAGCTAATTTATCTGGCTTTAAACGAATACGCATACAGTAACGACGTTGTCCCCATATCTGCACAGCACTTACGCCTGAAATGGTTTGAAAATTTTGTGCTAATACATTCTCGGCATAATCGCTCACTTCTAATAAGGAACGAGTATCGCTCACTAAAGTCATTGAGATAATTGGATCAGAGTTCGCATCTGCTTTTGACACCACTGGTGGTGCATCAATATCCTGAGGCAATTGTTTTACTGCCTGAGAAACTTTATCGCGCACATCATTAGCTGCAGCTTCTAAATTTGAACTTAAATTAAATTCTACGGTGATGATACTTGAACCTTGATTAGATGCTGATGATAAGGTTCTGATCCCATCAATACCATTAATAGCTTTCTCTAACGGTTCTGTAATTTGTGATTGAATGACATCCGCATTAGCACCTGTATAACTTGTACGAACTGTAATCACTGGTGGATCAACCGAAGGGAACTCGCGAACCCCTAAATAATTGAAACCAATTAATCCGAATAAAATAATGATAATTGAAAATACGGTGACTAATACCGGCCGCTTAACGCTTAATTCTGCTAAATCCATATTAGTTAACTGATTTTAATAATTTTAATGGAGACTCTTTTTTAATTGATAATAATCCTGTTGTAATTACCGTATCTCCAGCACTTATTCCATCGATGATTTGAATTTTATCATCCGTACGAACGCCAATAGTAATCATCGCTTCGGTAGCCATTCCGTTTTTAGCAATAAATACTTTTTGTCCTTTTAATGTAGGAATAACACATTGTGTAGGAATCATTAAGGCGTTTTGCGTTTCTCCTAAATTGGCAAATACTTTCACAAAACTTCCAGGGTAAAAATGTTCGTTACCATTATAGGTTGCTCTCGCTTTAATGGTTTTGGTAAGTTCATCCACGCGAGGTTCAATCGCATAAATAGTAGCGGTTTGTTGTTCTTTACTATTATCATTCGAAAATTTAACGACAATACCTTTGTTAAATAAATTACTATACTTTTCAGGAACAGAAAACTCCACATACAATGGTTTAGTTTGAACTAAAGAAGCTATTGGTGTATTCATACTTACAAACGAACCTTCGCTAATGTTTTTTAAACCAATAACGCCTGTAAAAGGAGCTACAATAGTTGTTTTTGCCAACTGCGCCATAATATAAGACTGATCAGCCTTTAAAGCATTTAATTCGTTTTCCTGTATATCTAATTCTTCTTTACTAATGCCATTAATAGAAATTAATTTCTTTAATCTTTCTAACTTTTGTTCAGATAATACAATTTGTGTTTTTGATTTCAATAATTGGGCTTGCAAATCTGCATCGTTTAATTTCACCAATACATTTCCTTTATTTACAGTTTCACCTTCTTTAAAATAAATGGCAGTAACCTTTCCTCCTACTTCGGGCAAAATATCAATTTGATTTAAGGCTCCTATTTTACCTGTTGCAAACACATCATTATCAAATGTTGAAGTTTTAACGATATAGTAATTTACAGCTACAGGTCCTTTAGGTTTTCCTTTAGCTGCTGCCGCAACGTCTTCTTTTGGCGCAAAGAAAATAAATTTAGATGCTATCACTAGCGCAATAACAACAACGATGATAATCCAATTAGGTATTTTTTTCATTTGAGATTTATTTGAATAGGTTATGATACTTTATTTACTGTAACTTTTTTTCTTTTTTTAGCAGTTTTCTTATAATTAAAAAACAAATCGTTTGCTGGCAACTCTTTTAATTTACCAGATAACTGACACATCACTTTATTAAATACAACTTGCTCTTCTTTGGTTATTGACGAAAATATTTCTTTATCAATATCTTCAAAAGCTTTTACTATTTCAGCTGTTTGTTTAAGCCCTTTTTTAGTTAACACAATAAAATGTTCACGTCTATCATTTGGATTTACATTTCTATCCACAAAACCAACTTTTATTAAATAGTCAATCACTTTAACCATAGCCGTTTTATCAATAGCTAAATTGTTACAAATACATTGCTGGTTACAACCATTATTTTCATTTAAAAAAAACAGAATCGAATAATAACGTTCCACATCCAAATCCTCAAGGCTTTTGCTTAATACACTGTAGTATAGCTTAGAAAGAATGAGCGCTTTAGTGCCAATGGATAGTTTTGCATAATTAGTATTAGTAGGCATATAAAACAGTTTAATTATAAAATAGTTGGCAAATATAACTATTATTTCAAAAGCCAAATTCCCTTAACGCTTTTTAACTTTATTTATTGTCAACTCCACTCTCACGCCAAAGGGTGATGACAAAAAAATCACACTTAATTCATATTCCCAATTTATTTTTTTTAACTTTATAGTAAGATTGGTATTATATATACATGAAACATTATTCTACATTAGCCCTTGAACAGTTTGGAAAACATATTCACGGCGACATACAAGCATTTAACTGGTTAATTGATAATGATTATCGAGAACTAGCGGCTACGTTAGATGCTATTAGAGATGATAAAAACGCTTTTAAATACTTAATTGAAGGCAAACATTTTGAATTAGCTGCTTTTGTAAACGCTATTTGGGATGATAATAAAGCCTTTAAATTTTTAATTGACCGTAAAGCCTTTGATTGGGCCGCTTGCGCCAATTTTATTAATGGCGACGATAAAGCCGAAGAAGCACTTAAAAGAGCTGGCAAACACCATTTTGTAGCCATTGCTCATGCTATTTTAGGTCGCATACATGAAGATGGAGATAGAAATACTTCGCCAGCTGGTGTTATTAAAAACATGTTAGATTTTAAAAAAGCTTTCCAAAAATAAATTATGCGTATTATTGATTCTATCCCACATCCATCAATGAGTATTTCGATATTTCAGATGAATGATAAATTTATTGTAAAATTTGAAGCTGGTCCTATGGAACAAGCCTTTAAGTTTTATACGGAAGATGTTAAATCAGTTGAAGGTTTAAAAAAATTGATTAATGAAGCATTTATCGAAACAGTTCGGGTAAGATTTAACGAAATGTTTAAGCAAATGAAGGAAGCTAAAGGATAGTTTTTCACTTTCTGTCACTTCGAGCGAAGTCGAGAAGCATTTTTAATTAACGTGTCTAGTTCTCGACTCCGCTCGAACTGACAAATCTCTTTTGCAAATTTCTAATAAAAAATAAAGCTAAATCGTATATTTACATCCTTATTCACATTTAAAAATAACACACATTGTTTAAGTTTATTGGCGCTATCGTTGGATTTTTCTTACTAGGAAGAAATTTTTTAGGCGCATTTCTAGGTTTTATAGTTGGTTCGTTTATCGATAATTTTTCAGTCGCTGCAAAAACCGTTAAATCTAACGGGGGCAGTGCCGAAGATGTATTCACTTATTACAAACAACATTCAAGAGCTGGTAGTGGCGACTTTGCCAACATGCTTATTGCTTTATCGGCAGCTGTGATGCGCGCAGATGGAAAAGTAATTAAAGCCGAGTTAGATTATGTCAAATCTTTTTTCTCACAACAATTTGGTCCTAATTTTTCGGTATCGCATTTACAAACTTTAAAGCATTATGTAAACGGTGGCGAAATTCCTTTAGAACAAATTTGTAACGATATTAAATTACGAACTCAAGTGGAAGTGCGTATTCAGTTATTGCATTATTTATTTGGCATTGCTAAAGCCGATGGACACGTATCTGATGTGGAGATACAATTGATACAACGTATTGCTAATTTAATGGGCGTACCTCAAAGCGATTTTGAGAGTTTAAAAAACATGTTTTACAGAGATACGAACTCTGATTACAAAGTGTTAGGGATTGAAAGTACTGCAACGGAAGAAGAAATTAAAAAAGCATACCGCCAAATGGCTATTCGTTATCATCCTGATAAAGTAGCTGCTATGGGAGATGAATACCAAAAAGGCGCTCAAGAAAAATTCCAAAAAATACAAGAAGCTTACGAGAATATTAAAAAGCAAAGAGGTATTAATTAATGATTAAACTCTTTGACGTCATCGTTAAAAAAACTAACGGTAAAATCACCTATCACTTGCTTACCTACTTTTTAGTTGTGTTATTGATTGTTATTGCGATGATTATTTTCTTATAGATCCAATTCTACAATTATAGGCATATGATCACTGATTCCAAGCCAATCTGATGCTTTTCCTACTTCAATTTTTTTTATTATATCTAATAATTTACCACTTGCAAAAACATAATCAATATGATATGGCTTTTCAAGTTTTCTTTGGAGATAAAAAGTAGGCTGAGATTCTTTTCCTTGTTCTTCATTATTCATTTTATGGTACACACTATGAATATTATTCTCCTGTAATTTATTTACAACATCAGAATGAGAACCTACTCTATCTTTATAATCCCATATTTTATTACTATTAAAATCGCCAATCAACAGAGTTGAACTGTTAAATATTTTAGAATAATAATTAATCGCAAACCACACTTGACCTATGTATCTAGCAACTCTATTTTCTTTGTTGTTCATTGCCCAAATAGCGAACAAGGTGAATGACTTTTCATCATTATACATTCTTAAAGGTATCACAAATCTAAATTCAGGATTAAATTGAGGAAGAAGTTCAATTTTATAATCAGAAAATGTAAATATGGCAATTCCTTTTCTATCAGAATCGCTATACCAATAAGAATCATTATGATTTAGATTTAAAGAATCTAACTTATTAAAATGCTCACATTCTTGAACAATTAATATGTCTGGAAGCAACTTTAATATAGAATCAGCCTTTTTTCTAAAAGCACCTTGGCAATTCCATGTTATTAGTTTCATTTACGATTAGTATATAATTTAAATATAATCTTATGTTGTTATAAAACCAAAAGCCCCAAGATTTCTCTCAGGGCTTTGGCTCTCAAAAACTAAAAACCATGGCGTGTTTTTAGTTATTCTCATTAGGCAACGCGTACCAGATGATTATGTTCATGAATGGAAATTATTTCTTTCCGTCCATTTTATCTTTTAAGTCAGATAATGCAGAGATATCACCTAAAGTAGTTTTCTCTTGGTTATCTTTCATTTTCTTAACTGCTTTTTTAGTATCATCAGATTCAGCAGCTTTAGTAGCTTTTTCTACCTTACGAACTTCATCCTTCACTTCTTCGTGTAAACGAGCGTGAGAAACAACAATACGCTTAGCTTCTTTACTGAATTCGATTACTTTGAAATCTGCAACTTCTTCAGCTTTTAAAGAAGTACCATCAACTTTATTTAAGTGACGAGATGGGCAGAACCCTTCAACACCATAAGTTAAACCAATAGTAGCGCCTTTATCGTTTACTGCAGTTACTGTTCCTTGGTGAACTGAATCAAGAGTGAAGATTGTTTCGAATACATCCCATGGATTTTCTTCTAATTGTTTGTGACCTAAAGATAAACGACGGTTTTCGCCATCAATTTCTAATACAGTCACATCCATTTTGTCTCCAACTTTACAGAACTCAGATGGATGTTTAATTTTTTTGCTCCAAGATAAATCAGAGATATGAACTAAACCATCAACACCTTCTTCTAACTCAACAAACACACCAAAGTTTGTGAAGTTACGCACTGTACCAGTGTGTTTGCTTCCTTTAGCATATTTATCAATAATCATATTCCAAGGATCAGGAGTTAATTGTTTAACACCTAAACTCATTTTACGCTCTTCACGATCTAAAGTTAAAACTACTGCTTCAACTTCGTCACCTACTTTTAAGAACTCTTGAGCTGAACGTAAATGTTGAGACCAAGACATTTCAGAAACGTGGATTAAACCTTCTACACCTGGAGCAATTTCAACAAATGCACCGTAGTCAGCTAAAACAACAACTTTACCTTTTACTTTATCACCAACTTTTACATCAGCATTTAAAGCTTCCCAAGGATGAGCAGATAATTGTTTTAAACCTAAAGCAATACGTTTTTTATCATCATCAAAATCTAAAATTACAACGTTAATTTTCTCGTCTAATTTCACGATTTCTTCTGGGTGGTTAATACGTCCCCAAGATAAATCAGTAATGTGGATTAAACCATCAACACCACCTAAATCAATGAACACACCGTAAGAAGTAATGTTTTTAACAACACCTTCTAATACTTGTCCTTTTTCTAATT
>Ga0066412_1000298_pt1 | contig 20441 bp, 15 predicted proteins | sample LakWasMet16_LOW5_2_FD_59499 | JGI IMG/M metagenome (GOLD analysis project Ga0066412, IMG submission 59499) | Freshwater sediment methanotrophic microbial communities from Lake Washington under simulated oxygen tension - Sediment Metagenome 16_LOW5 | ecosystem: Environmental > Aquatic >... | reverse complement strand
ATAGTTTTTAATGAATATAAATGAATTATAAATTAAAGAAGGTGTTGTGTTTTCCAATTCAGAAAGTTCAACTTCTGTTTTGTTTTTGTATAGTTTAGACTCAAACCAGTCCATCCAAGTTGAGGGAAAAAGGCCGATAAGAGATACAATTCCAATAATGTAAAATAAGCCAACATAAAGGGTACTAGCAATACCGATAAATAAACTTATATAACATATGATTCCAAAAATTCTGATTTTGTTTGATACAAATGGAAGTATAATTAAAATTGGCGCCAATAATTCAATATAAAAAACAATAAAGGTGAGTGCTTTTAATAAACTAGGAAATTGATAAATGAAAGTTCCGAAGGGCAATCTAATTTGATCTAAACTGAGAGCATAGTATAAAGCTGTTCCTTCTGAGCGCCATTCGGGAGAAGTTTTTAATAATGCCGAAAAAAAGAAAATAGAGCAGGGTAGAAGCATATAGCCAACATTAGCTATCGAAAAATAGTGTGTTGGATAGTTTGATTTTTTTTGAATGGAGTAGCGCTCTCCCCAAGGTAAAAATAGTGCCCAAAATAAAAGAATGCGTATTAAATCATCACCTCCTTGCACTATAAATGGATTTCTGTTTTGTAAGGATGTTAGAAATACCCAACATATAAATGTAAATAAGCGAGCTCTAAAACCAATAATTAATAAAATAATACATAAAGCATTAATTATAAATAATAAGATTTGCCACCATAATTCACCGTTAATTGCGTGAAATGAAAAGTAGGTGGGGCTCCAATTGTATTGTTTTAAAATACTAATTGGCAGAACTCCTTCGTTGGTGAAAAATGCTTTAATGGATAAGGAACGAATAAATAAATCCAATAATAATATGAGTCCAATTCCAATACGCATAATGGATAGAGCTCTCACATCTAAAGTATATGATTTTTTTAATCGGGTAATTATGTGATTAATAGTTTCCGTATATAAAAAAGGCTCTGCATGGTTGCAGAGCCTTAAAATTAATATTCTTTAAGGTTATAAGCAACCAACCGAACCTGACACAGTAACTGCGTAGAAAGTTCCTTGAGCTTTATAACATGGAATGTTTGAGAATGTTGCAGTAATTCCAGAAGGAGTTCCTAAAGTAACAGTAACATTACCGCCAGCCCAAGAATACCATGATGTGCCAGGGTCTTGACTAGGAGGGTTTGTTACAGTCATAAATGCTTTTCCAGGCCCTAATAAACTGCTGCTGCCAACTAGTTGATATGTTGTAGCCGCTGTACCTGTTGGAGTAGCTGAAAAACAGATTTGAATGGTTGTTCCAGTGCTATTATTAACATTAGTTAAACAAAGTTGCCCAGCTGTGCAACCTGAACTAAACCAAGTAGCATCGCCAACATTAGCAATACTAGAATTTTGTTGTGTAGACGTAGTTGCAACTGTACCAGTAGTAGTTACATTGGTAATGTTAGGATTACCACCACCACCATCTTCTGCAGCATAAGTTGGAGTAATAGCGTCGCTGTCATTTTTTGATTTACAAGAAATAAAAACAATACTTCCTAATATTAATACTGATAATGCTGATAAAATGAGTTTTTTCATTTTTATAAAGTTTTATGATATTCAAATATAATAACTATAATTTTAATTTCCAAACAGTTACACTCACCAGTTTGCCACGTTAACTAGTTAATAAAAGCTTTTGCCTTGTTTTACCATTTGTTTAAGCAATACACAAGCACGATATCTATCCTCTTGGTATTCGTCGTATAAATCATTTAATGTGCTTAAAACATGAGCGATACCTATGTCATCAGCCCATTTTAGTAAGCCTTTAGGATAATTTACTCCTTTAGTCATGGCTAAGTCAATATCAGCAGCTGAAGCAATTCCTAGGTATTTAGTATCACAAGCTTCATTAATCAACATGCAAAGTACTCGATTTACAATATATTTTGCTAAAACTTCATCTTTTTTAGGTTCTGGTAAAGAGGCTCCTTCTCTGTAATCATAAAAACCCCTACTGGTTTTCTTTCCCAAAAATTTGGCTTCTAATAAACGTTTTTGTGTTAAAGATGGTTTAAAACGTGGATCGTAATAAAATTGCTTCCAAACTGTTTCAGTAACTACATAGTTCACATCATGTCCTATTAAGTCCATCAATTCAAATGGTCCCATTCTAAAACCCCCAACTTCTCTCATAGCCCAATCAATCGTTGCCATGTCGGCAATTTGTTCGTCATAAATACGTAAGGCTTCGCTATAAAAAGGACGAGCCACACGATTGACAATGAACCCAGGAGTGTCTTTTGCCATTACCGTTACTTTTCCCCAGCTATTCACTAAAGCTTGACAATGGTTAGCTATAATCATATCAGTAGCTACTCCAGGAATAATTTCAACCAAAGGCATCAAGGTAGCTGGATTGAAAAAATGAATACCAATGACTTTTTCGGGATTATTGCATGCCGACGCAATGGAAGTGATGGATAAAGAGGAAGTATTAGAAGCTAAAACACAGGTTTCAGAGGTAATGCTTTCTAATTCTTTAAATACAGATTGTTTAACGTCAATGTTTTCAACAATAGCTTCAATAATTAAATCGCATGATTTTAAATCTTGTATAGAACTTGAATACGACGTTAATTCTAAAATGGATTGCGCTTTATCGCTAGAAATTTTTTCTTTTTCCACTAGTTTTTTTAGTGAATTAGATAAATTAGTTTTTGCTTTTTCTAAGGCAGCAGAATTTGTATCGTAAACAATGGTTGGATGCCCAGCAGTAGCAGAAACTTGCGCTATTCCGTTTCCCATAGCGCCAGAACCAACTACACCGATGATTGAATTTTCAGTAAACATATTTATTTTTGAATAAGTATTTTTTTAGTTTCGTTTAGGTTGTTACCTTTTAATGTTACAAAATAACATCCATTGTTTAATGCACTAGTATGAATGGTTGTTTTGTAAAAGGCCTCGTTAATGTTTAATGATTCAGTATAAACTATTTTACCCAAAACATCTGTAATAGTACATTGTATGTTTTTGTTAAACTGATTTGCAATTAAAAAATAAATTTCATCTTTAGCAGGATTTGGATAAACAGAGAACATAGAAGTTTGCGAGGATTTCTCATTAACACCAACAGATCCTTGATAAGTATTGTCTCCTTCTAAAATAAAAATTCCATTTTGCATATCACAGGCAATAATAATTTTGCTTGGTAAATAAGGATAAGCTCCCCAATTTCCACTATAGTTATTGGTTCCTGTTTGTGGTTGTGTGTCGAAATAACCATGAATAGTTGTATTGGATGGATTAGATATATCATACAAATACAATCCATCTTGGTAAGAACTTAACCAACACCATCTATTACCAACTATATAAGGATTATGAGCCGTTGCTGTGTAACTAGAACGAATAGTATCTACTAATGTGATATTATTAAAATTAGTCACATCAATTACTTTGGCAGGTAAATGGGCTCCAACTTCATCTGCAAACACCATTGTTTTTCTATCATCAGTTTGCCATGAACTATGGTTGTATCCACTGTAAGCATAGCCAGTATAAGATTGCATCAATGAAAATGTATTACTAGCGGTTAATTTTAAAATATGAAATCCTTTAAAGCCACAAGAAGCATAAATTGTATCATTACGTACATACATATCATGAACGACATCAATAATGGTTGTATTAACATCTTGTTCTAATTTTCTAATTAAAACGGGTGCTGTTGGAGTTGCTAAACTATAAACGCGCATCGTTGAATAACCTGCACCAGATGCTTCGGTTACAGAACCACAATACATTTTATCGTTATCAATAAAGATTGTGTGACTGCGCTCAAAATAAGTTGTGCTATTATGAATCACATGCACAGAATCTGGCAAGTATTGCATATCCACAATTTGAAATGTATTTGGTGGAGCATCGTCGCTAACTATATAACAGTAGTTTTGGTATGTTTTCATTTCTCTCCAAGTGCAACCAGCATGTTTTGCTTTTACAGAATCAACCACAACTGGACTTGCAGGATTGGTAACATCTATAAAATAAGTTTGGCTACTAGTTCCAACAATAGCGTACTCTCTGTTTTTATTAGTTTGAGCCCAACCCCAGCATCCCGAATATTTTCTGCCATCAGAACCAGTTACATCAGTTTCAGGATTTAGATGAGCTAATAAATTAATATTTAAGCTTGGATAGGTTTGAGCATTGAAATTGCTAGTTAAATTAACTAAGCAAATAAGAAGTAATAGTTTTCGCATGTGATTGTTTTAAGCACACACAAAGTACAAAAAAAATATGATTGAATAAAATGGTTTTACGGTTTTATTGCTTAATAACTTTGCCTGTAAAAACCTCTCCATTTTCACAGGTAATTCTTGCAAAGTAAATACCTTCAGACAAATTTTGTAATTGTAGTTGGTGAGATTTAGTATTTACAGTTTCAGTTAAAATTGTTTGCCCAGTAATACTTAATATGTCTATTTTTTTGAATGTTTTTTGAGAGTTAATGGTAATTGAGCTATTGGTTGGATTAGGATAAAAGATAAGTGATGTGTTTTCATTTTTAGATTCATTTAATCCGGAAGGAACAATAAGACTATTTATCGTTGTGTTAGTAATAATAGGTGCATTATAGTCAAAGAAAATAGCAGCTTTGTTTTTAAATTCTGTTCCGGGAATTAAATTCTTTTTCGTTTTAATTCTGTAACTTACCATTCCGTTACTAGGAGGACCATTAAATGGAAGGTTTATATTATTAAAAGAAAATTTAACAACACCATTTAAATCCATAGAAGCTGTATAATTATGGTCTGCGTAGCCAGGAGTAAAGCTATTCCAATCTAAATCACTATCCAGTGTATCTAATACATATATGTTTTGTGCGTAATATGTTCCCGTATTTTGAAAATGAATTATATATTCTAAAATCGTATCATTATAACTAATAATTCCAAATGGACCTGAACCTTTAGGACTAACTTCTTTAAAGTTAGGGTCATATGATGAAACAACGATAGCATTAATATTGTTTACATTATTCCATGGTGTATAATCATTGGTCCATGTTGTTGAAACAGGTGCAATATTAGAAACTGTATCTTTAAAATTGACAATTGTTCCAGCAGGAATATTTGTTGGAACAAAATAATTAATTATATCAGAAGATACTGCAGACGGAGCTAAGTTAGTAAATCCACTATTAACTGAATATAAGTTTGGATACAAAATACTATTCGGTTGTGTTAATGGTAATGATGAATTTGAGAATAAGAGTTGTCCATCATGAGCATAAGATAACTGAACATTGTTTTCATTAAAAGTTCCTTCATTAATAATTATCATTTTTTGTTGATAGTTATTTCCAGGAACAGGTTGATTAACAGATGTTGTAATAATATGTAAATCATGAACCGGAATAACCGTATTTGCAAAATTTGCTGTTATGACACATCCTGGAGTTGGTGATGAAATTACTATGCTGCTATTATTTTGGCAACCATTTATTTGAATGTTAGGGTTTAATTGCTCTGTTAATGCATAAGTTCCAGAAGGAACAGTAAAGCTATATGCTCCAGTTATATCTGTATATGTGAAGCCTATTCCAGAACATTCTATTCTTATATGATTGATTCCAGTTTCACTTATATCTAATGTACAATTTGTGTTAGCATCATTATATACATTTCCTGATATAATACAGTAGCAATTTGTATTACTAGTGTTGTAATTTAGATAAACATAACTATGCGTAACACACCCATTTGCATCAGTTATAGTTAAATAATAATTACCAGGAGGTTGATTAATAAGATTGGAAGTTGTAGCTCCTGTAGACCATTGGTATGTATAAGGAGCTGTGCCATATAGTACATTGGTTGAAATAACACCATCTGATGAAAATAAACAGGACGCTGGAGTAAGATTAAATCCTATTTGAATAGGAGATGTATTATAAACATATCCAGTTTTAACTAAAGTACAATTTGCTGCATCAGTCAAAGTACAGCTGTAAACACCTTGTGGAACATTAGTGATAGATGAAGTAGTTGCTCCAGTTGACCAATTATAGCTAAAAGGCGCAGTGCCTGAGGCAGAATTAAATACAGCGCCTCCGTTAGCTAAATTACACATAGCTGGTATAGTAGAAATATTTCCAAACATATTGGAAACAGGACCTACATACACAGTGCCATTTTGTAAACAACCGTTGGCATCTGAAGCAGAATAATTATATTGTCCTGGAAGCACATTAGAAAGGATAGTTCCTGTTTGAGCAGGCATTATATTCCAATTAACGGAATAAGGCGGCTGACCGCCTGATAAAGTTATAGTAGCACTTCCTGTTGCAGCGGTGCACTGACTTACACTTGATGTATAAGTCGCAACAATAGGTGAAGTATTGAGAATACTTGGATAATCGTAGCCAGAACAACCATTCGCATCTATAGCTCGTACATTAAAATATGCCGGCGCTGGCTGGTTACTTATTACTTGACTAGTGAGTCCATTAGACCACTGGTAAGTGTAAGGAGGCTGCCCTCCGCTAGCAAAAACTGTAGCACTGCCATTACTTAATAAGCAAGTTGCGTCAGAAACTGTTGTTCCAACATTAATCGTAGGTGTTTGTATTATATATGTATAATTGGTGGTATAACAACCATTAACATCTGTTACGGTTACATTTACTCCACCTGAACTTAAATTGCTTATACTACTAGAGGTAGCTCCATTATTCCATGAAAAAGTATATGGAGAAGTTCCACCAACAATATTAGAAACTGCGGCTGTTCCATTTGTACAATTAGCGACAGTTGTATCTATATTAAATGTAATTCCTGAATAATATAGTATCTGAACCGGAACCCATCCCATTATACCAAATGAAGCTGTGTAATATTTACAACCATTAGCATCAGTAATTGTATAGTTGTAATAACCGTTAGGAAGATTACCTGAAGAAGTAACAGTCCAAGTTTCCATATTTTCCCATAAAATACTGTAAGGAGGTGTTCCGCCCGAAATATTTAAAGTAGGGGTTGCGGTTGTTGCTGGGCAACTATAATAAAACGATGTATTATTGGGCGTTAATGAATTTACAATTCTCGGTAATGTAATTGTTTGACTTGTAGCCACGGTTAAGCCACCTTGTATAATTTCAGCAATATAAGTTTCACTTCCTAAATTACTGAGTTGACTTGTAGAACTTAATATATTTGTTTGTAAAGAAATGCTATAAGAAGGTGTAACCAAAAATTTATACCATTTAATATCATAGGGTGGGGTTATGCCACTTACGTTTGCTTGAATAATTCCATCGTGATTACATTCAGATTGTATTACACTTAATGTAACACTTTGAGAATACATATATCCTGTAGTAAGGAAAAATATAATTAACAGAGAAATGATTTTTTTCATAATACGTTTTAATATATAACAAGTTACGAATAAATACATTAGGTGAAAATGTTTATGGAAATCAACTCACCACCTTTACTTTTTTAGCGATGTATAATGATAAAAGCGTGCCAGCTATGGCAATATAGCCAACAATATTATAATGTTCAAGTTCTCCTTTCTCGTTATTGGTGATGATTAAACCTCCAATTAAAGTAATTATCCCCATCGTAAATTGTTGTAAAGCGGAGTTAAGTGCCATAAAACTTCCTCTAAATTGTGGCGGAACGGCAGAGGTGACCATGGCTTGTATTGGGATTAATCTTCCTCCGGAGCCAATAAAAAAGAACGATGTGCAAATTAAAAAGATAGTTAAACTAGCGGCTTGCAAGTTTGTCATAAATACTATTGGGAAAATGGCAATAACGCTCAGTATAAAAAATACATTGTATCGTCCGTGTTTATCAGCAAGCTTACCCACAATTGGAGAATTTATAACCGATAAAACACCTCCAATTAAATACATTAAAGGAACATCATGAGTTCGAGATAAATGAAGATTATTGACACTAAAATCTGTAATGTAAGGGATAATTGCCATGTGAGCCACCACCATAATGGCGGGCAAACTTAATGCTATCATTGTAGAATTGCTTGAGAAAATAGCGCGATAAAAATCTTTTGTGGTGTGTTTTAAAGGTTGTTTTAAATGAGTATTTACATTAGGTATAAATATGATGATACACAACAATACAATAAATCCTAATGCACAAATTACATAAAATGGCATTTGCCAACTAAATGTATTTGCGAGTATTAATCCTAAGGGAATACCAATAACAGAAGCTAAGGCAAAGCCCATCATAATGATACCCATAGCTTGCGCCCTTCTTTCATTAGGAATGATGTCGCCTACAATGGCTAATATCACCGACCCACAAACGCCGCCAAACAAGCCAGTGAAAATACGAGCGATGATGAAAAAGTTATAGTTAGGAGAAATGGCACAGAAAAATGTACCAATGATAAATCCAATATAAAGAATGATGAGGATTTTTTTTCTATCAAATTTATCTGCCCAAAAAGTAGAAAAGAAAGCTGAACAACCTGCAGCAATACCAAAGGAAGAAACTAACCATCCAAAATGACGTGTGTCTATTAAAAAGGCATCTTTAATGGTTGGCGCCAATGGCATTAAAATCATTCCATCTAAAATATTAGAGAACTGAACAAAGGCCAGGGTAATAAGTATAATTAAATCTTTACGTTTCATTTTAGTTTAAACCTGCTAGTTTCATAGCATCCAGTTTAATGGCCGAATCTAAAGGAATTTGTAAGTCATTAGATTTTTGAGTTGCTTTTTTTAATAAAACTGGTTTTTCACGAATTTGTTTTTCAAACTCTTTTATGGCTTTGTTTTTTTGCACACGCGAATAATATGCTTTTGGATTGGTATACAATTCATAAGCATCTTCAATAAACGTATTGGCAAAGTTAGGTAAGTTACCATCAGAATAAAGTAACATAATCACTTGATTACTTTCTATTTGTTGTTTTAAATCTAACTGCCAAACTTCTACTTTTTGTCCTGGAGCAGGTGATGGAATAACTTTGTTATAATAATACCAAAACTCTCCTCCAGCAAAACAGCTATAGCCAACACCCATATATACTGGACCGTACCAGTAACTATCCGAAATAGTTAACACACGTGTTTTGTTTTTTGTGGTATCCTGTTCAAATATTACTTCTGGATAAGCTAGTTTCATGTTTTGTTGTGGATTACGATAAAGATTCATGCTTTTTAAAACATCAGCATCTCTGCTTCTCGCTGTATCCACTACCTCTATTTTTTTCCAAGTAATATCTGGCATATCGCAATGGTGTAATTTTTCAATATGTCCAATAATTGTATCTACAGCTAAGCATTCTCCATAAAAACTCCAGTGGTGTCCAAACTTAGGAAATAAAGGATAGAGAGTAGTAGGTTTTAATTTTTGAAAATAAGCTTTTAAATCAAGAACATTAATACCTAACTGTTTTGAATTAGCAATGTATGATTCGTAATTTGTGCGAAGAGGAGTGTGCTTGTATTTGTCTTCTATTTGTTCAATACAATATTCTCCTTTACCTGGAGCAAATACTAATAATAAATCAATTCCTTTTTTCTTTAATGAATCTTGAACAACTTTTGCTTTCTCTAATTTTGTTTTAATTTTTTGCTCACCCATAAAATCATCTCCAAAGGCCGAGAAGATATAACCTTCGCTATACACATAATCATCCTTTCCTGCTACAAAAGAGTTTACTCTTATTTGATTAAATAGGTCATAATAAAATTGATTGTTTAATCGCACAAAGGTTTCTTTAAAAGCCCAGTGATCGTTATTATAATCATCTTTTAATGATTGATATTCTCCACTAAACCACATGCCTTTATCTTTCTTTAAAAGCGAATCAGGATTTACATTATTTATAACTAAACCAGTTAAATTTGGAGCATTATCGTTTTTCATTAATCCCTTGATCATAGGGTAGCATAATGCGGCAAAGGCAACAATGACAAAAAGGTTATATGATTTATTTTTTGCCATGACTTAAAATCTAAAATAAATAAAAGGATTAAAATCAAGAGCCGCTATATAACTTAAAGATATGTAGAACAATAAAACGCTAATAGATACCATTATAATATTTGATAAAGTTGTATGGCTCTCTCCATATACTTTAGTTTGAATGTTTTTAGTAAATGGAATAAATGCAAAGAAAGAAAAGAACACAGCTAAACTTAAAGAGAAGTAAAAATCATTATGAAGTGCAAATTTACCATCAGTGAAATTGAAACTAAACATTGTTTTTACCACATGATTGGCTTGCTCTAAATTTTCTAATCTAAAGTAAACCCAGCCAACTACTACAATTAAAAAAGTAAGAAGTGTAGAAATTATTTTCCCTGTTTTATCATAGACTTTTAATAAGAATAATCTTTCTAACACTAAAAATAAGCCGTGAAAAGCCCCCCAGATAATAAAGTTCCAGCTAGCTCCATGCCATAATCCTGACAGTAAAAACACAATAAATAAGTTGCGATATAATTTAAAATTTGAATCTACTTTATTGCCTCCTAAAGGAATGTATAAATAGTTTTTCATCCAGCTACCTAAAGTGATATGCCATCTTCGCCAAAATTCGGTAATGCTTGATGACAAATAAGGATTATTGAAATTTTCGGGTAATCTAATTCCCATGATTTTACATAATCCTATAGCCATGTCGCTGTAGCCACTAAAATCAAAATATATTTGAAAGGTATAAGCAATGGCACCAACCCATGCCGCAGCCGAATCAATATGGTTTAAATCTAATTTAAAAACATCATCAGCTTGAGCTCCAATGGTATTTGCAATAATTACTTTTTTAGCTAAACCAATGCAAAAGGTGTAAAAACCACTCAGTTTTACTTCTGCGGTATAGTTTTTTTCTCTGTTTGTTATTTGATCGGCTATATCATGATAACGAACTATCGGGCCAGCAATTAATTTTGGGAACAGTAATATGTAGGTTTGATAATGCCAGAAGTTTTTTAAAGGCTTATGAACTCCTCTGTAAACATCAACCACATACGTCACACTTTCAAAAGTGTAAAATGAGATACCGATAGGTAACACAATTTTTAACCAACTAATTTCCTTAACGCCAGCTAAACCTAAGGCGCCGTTAATATTATCGATAAAGAAATTAGAGTACTTGAAATAAAACAATAATCCAAGATTCATTAATAATGAAAAGACAAGAATTTGTTTTTTAGTCTTGCTAGATTTAGATTCAGCCATTTTATTGACTAAAAAGAAATCTAAGAAAGTGGTTCCAAGAATAACAAATATAAATTTAGGTCCTCCCCAAGCATAAAATACAATGCTAAAAATAAGGATGCAGGCATTTTTAAATTTATTGGGTGTTAAATGATACGCCAATAAAAAAATGGGTAAAAAATAAACTAAAAATGTAATACTGCTAAAAACCATCTACTTTATAATAAATCGCTCTTTATTAATGTTGATATTGTTTTTCGTAATAACTAGCGTAAGCTCCCGAAGTAACATTATTTAGCCATTCTTCGTTTTGTAAATACCAGTCCACTGTTTTAGATAAGCCTTCTTCAAACTGAAGAGATGGTTTCCATCCTAAATCTTTTTGCAATTTGCTAGAATCAATTGCATAACGTAAATCATGCCCAGCTCTATCAGTTACAAAAGTGATTAATTGTTGATTGGTACCTTTTGCTCTTCCTAGTTTTTCATCCATCATGTCGCATAATAAACGAATCACGTCAATATTTGTCCATTCGTTATGCCCACCAATATTGTAAGTGCTTCCTAAATCTGCATTATGAAAAATAACATCAATCGCGCGAGCATGGTCTTCTACAAATAACCAATCGCGAATATTTTCACCTTTTCCATAAATAGGTAATGGTTTATTATTTTTTATATTGTTAATGCAAAGTGGAATTAATTTTTCAGGAAAATGGTAAGGACCATAGTTATTTGAACAATTAGAAATCACGCAAGGTAATTTATAAGTGTCGTGATATGCACGCACAAAATGATCAGAACTTGCCTTAGAGGCAGAGTAGGGGCTATGTGGGTCGTAAGCAGTTGTTTCAGTAAATAAACCAGTATCACCTAAAGAGCCATAAACTTCATCAGTTGACACATGATAAAATTTTGTAAATTTTGTTGCATCAGCTTTGTGTAATTCTTTAGCCGCATTTAATAAATTAACGGTTCCAATAACATTGGTATAAACAAACTCTAAAGGATTAGTAATACTTCTATCAACATGACTTTCGGCAGCTAAATGAATAACCGCATTAAATTGCTGCTCTTTAAATAATTGATTTATAAATGTAGCATCAACAATATCTCCTTTTATAAAAGTATAATTTGGTTTGTTTTCGATATCTTTTAAGTTTGCTAAATTACCAGCGTATGTTAATTTATCAAGATTAACAATAGTGTAGTTGGGATATTTATTGACAAATAATCTTACTACATGTGAACCAATAAATCCTGCACCTCCAGTAATTAATATTTTCATTTTATGTTGTTTTAAATCTGTTACGAATATACAAATAAAGTAAGAATTAAGAAGTTGGATTCAAGAAATAAGACGTTGGATGTTTACTTAGAATTTTTAATTAATTTAAAAGCAACGAAGAGTTAAAATCTAACTCCGTAAATCTTAAATTACTTCCCTCGCCCTTGAATAACAATAAGAACTGTGTGAACTAATATTTTAAAATCTATCAATAAGCTCATGTTCTCAATATAAAGTAAATCAAATTTTACACGAGAAACCATTTGTTCAATGTTTTCAGCATAACCATATTTCACTTGACCATACCCCGTAATGCCTGGTCTAACTCTGTGTAAATGAACAAAGTGAGGGGCGTGAACCACAATCTGATCAATAAAAAATTTTCGTTCAGGTCGAGGACCAACTAAACTCATATCGCCTTTTATAACATTGTAAAATTGAGGAATTTCATCTAAACGTACTTTTCTTAAAAAACGACCAATTTTGGTAATTCTGGGATCATTTGCTTTTGATAGCAATGGCCCAAATTTTTCGGCATCAATATACATCGTTCTGTATTTTAAAATATTGAATGGCTTCCCGTTTTTGCCAATTCTCTCTTGTTTAAAAAATATTGGACCCTTGGAACCTAATTTCACAACAATCATCAAGAGCAGGTATAACCAACTAAAAATAATTATCACAAATACAGAAACACTCACGTCAATAAACCGCTTAACAGATTGTTGCCACTTCGGCATGACTTGCTTATTAATAACAATTAGTGCTGTATCCGAAATAGAATTCATTTTTACCTGACCTGATAAAATATCATACATGTCAGGGATAATTTTTATGATTGCTTCAAAATCATTTAATTCATTTAATATTTTTTCTAAATAACCATGTTCCCATGATTCGATAGCAATAATAATTTCTTCTACTTCATATTTATTAACGATTTCTTTTAAGTCTTTATATTCTCCTAAATGTGGTAGCTTTAGTTTTAATTGTTCCGAAAAACCATTTTTTTCATCTAAATGAATAAATCCAACAAATACATTTCCTGCCGATTTATGACTAGAAGTTATTTCTTCATATATTTTTAAAGCACGTTGATTACTACCAATAATAACGGTGTTAAATCCAATTTTCCCTTGATTAATTTTGTAGTTTGTAATTGTAGATAATACAAATCTTAAAATTGCTGTTAGTGAAAAATGTAATATGAACAATACAAAATATACTTTATAATAAGATTTGTAGTTAGGCACAAAATCATCTAATAAAATAAAAAAGAAAATAAAAGTTACGCCAATAATAGATGAAGCAAACGTTTGAATAAACTCATTGATTCTTGATTTACGATAAATATCTTTATAAAAACCTGTTAAGTAATATGATAATAACCATCCTAATGGAAGAATAATCATTCCCAAGGTGTATTGTCTATCAAAAACCTGTTCTGGTAAAATTCCAAATTTATCAGGCTCAATATAAAATTTACGGTATAAATAAAACAAACTCCACGCTAAGCTCGCTGATAAATAATCAGTAAAAACATATTTGAATGTTTGTAGGACTTTGTTCACTTACTGGAAAATTAATTTGATGTTATCAAGATATATCTGTGGTGAATTTACTTGCTTTGTAGCTCTTATAAATACTTGATAACCTTGAGCCGCATATGTAGGTTGGCTGCTAACAACACCAGTTAACTGAATGTAAATTTTATTCCAATTATCAGAAGGATTAATGGTTAAGGCTTCTCTTTCGTCAGAACCACCACCAATAACGCCTACCACAAATGGTTGATTACATTTATAATCAAGTTCGAGGTAAATAGGCTCACCTCCAGTTGGTAAAAAATAAGGAGTTGTTTGTAAATATTTTGCTGTTGGTTTGGCATCACTCATTCCCATAAAAAGAGAACCACCTGTTCCTCCATAGGTTAAAGAAGGAGACGTAACTATAACCGTTGCCGAATCGCCAACTGATTGAAATTGACTCCCAGTAGAACTGAAATCTTGAGTGTAGTTAAAAATTGCATTAGATGAATATTCAAATTCAGGAGAAACCGTATACGTTTTCCCAGGTTCTACAGTTTGGTTAAAAGATATTTGTTTGTAAAATTCATATGGTAATCTGGTAGCGGTAATTCCATTGTTTTTTATACCAGCAAAAAGTGTAATGTTTGCATTATTTTCTGATACAATAGGCATCACACTTCCTACAGGAAATGTCCCTTTAAATTCACCATCTACATAATACCATATATCTGTTATTTTATGACTATTAGCGCCTTGCACTGAAGTAGTTTTTAATGATACTTTATCAACTACTAAAAATGAGGCTGTAGGAGATTTCAGGCTATCCTTTTTGCAGGAAAAAGTGGCTAGGAACCCGAAAAATGTTAAAAAGTAAAATAGATATTTATTCATACGTTATGTAAAACGTAAAGATAGTAGTACTTATTGTATTTGCATAGCAAAAAATCACTTTTTGCTAATCACACAACTATCGCTTCATTGGATTAATTTGCAATTCAATATCTCTTACTAATTGAAGGGCAATTTCTGCGTCAAAGAGTGATACAGCTATTGGTAAATCATCAATGATACTTCTATAAAAACTTTCAAGCTCAGTTTTTATAGCATTTACTGGGTTTATTATTGGTTGATTTTGAATAACTTCAATTTTTTGTTGTCCATTTCCTGGATCTAGAACAATTCCTTTATTGCTTGTAATAGACGTAATTGGTTTGATAGCTCTAATTGTAGTTGATTTATTTAATAAATCAATATGGATAAATGTATTTCGTTGAAAAATGTCCATTTTCCTAACATTTTGAGTGGCAATTCGGTTTGCTGTTATGTTAGCGACACATCCGTTTTCGAACTCTATTCTAACATTCGCTAAATCAGGAGATTGGCTTATAATAGATGAGCCTGAAGCTGAGATTTTTTTGACCTTGCTTTTAATTGTATTTAGCAATAAGTCAATATCATGAATCATTAAATCTAATACAACAGATACATCCGTACCTCTTGAGTTGTAGCAAGCTAATCGCTCAATATGAATATAGGTTGGACTTTCTATATAAGGTTTTGCGGCTGTAAAAGCGGGATTAAAACGCTCAACGTGACCTACTTGAACTTTAACGCCCGCCTCTTTAGATAAATTGATTAGTTTTTTTGTATCGTCGGGGTTACTAGTAGCCGGTTTCTCAATAAAAACATGTTTTCCCTTTTTAATAGCTTCACTTGCTAATTCAAAATGAGAAGGAGTGGGAGTTATTATTAAAACTGCCTCACAATGATCAAGCAGTTCTTGATAACTATGACAAGATTTTACGTTTTTTTGATAAATTAAATTGTCTATAACAGTTTTATCAATGTCATATATAGCCGATAGTGTAAATTCAGGAATATCGCTTAATAATTTTAAGTGAATTTTTCCAAGATGCCCAAGTCCAACAATTCCTACGTTCATGTAATATCAATTTTAGCAAATATAATATCTATTAAAAGTGAATTGTTGGAAATCATTTTTTTATATTAAAATAGGATTGTTTATTATAATTAGTTTTAAGCCATGCTAATTAATACCAATAAAGAAGACGAATATTTGTTCCAAGGGAAAAGAAAACGTTTAGTTGAACAATTAAAAGAAAAAGGAATTACTAGTCAAGCAGTACTAAATACCATTTTAAAAATTCCACGACATTTATTTTTTGATCAATCAACAGAGCGACCAGCGTTATTAGATCACGCTTATTCAGATAAAGCTTTAAAAATTGGTGCAGGACAAACTATTTCTCATCCTTTTACAGTAGCTTTTCAAACAGAGAAATTAAATATTAAAAAAGGAGAAAAGGTATTAGAAATAGGAACAGGTTGTGGCTATCAAACTGCTGTTTTGTTGGAAATGGGAGCTAAAGTGTTTTCTATTGAACGACAAAAAGAACTATTTGACAAAACAAAAGTGTTTTTACCTTTAATAGGATACAAAGGTGCTAAGTTAGTTTATGGAGATGGTTATAAAGGATTGCCTCAATTTGCCCCTTTTGATAAAATCATTGTTACAGCTGCTGCTCCTTATATCCCACAGGACTTATTAGCTCAATTAGTAATTGGTGGAGTATTAGTAATTCCATTAGGTGAGGGAGAAGAACAAATTATGAATGTAATAATTAAAAAGTCTGGCACAGAATTTGACAAACAAGCGTTCGGAAAATTTAAATTTGTGCCCATGTTGCAAAATAAGGAATGATTTTAATCAAGTATTATTTTAAACTATATTAACAAATACTTGTTTATAATTGGATTCTTATTAGTAAATTTGTACTCGATAAAAATGACCAAATTTGTATAACAAATAAAACAAACAAACAAACAAAACAAACAATTATGAAAAAATCAATCGCTGTAGTAGCAATGGCATTTGGAGTAACTTCTGCCTTCGCTCAAGATTTAACATCAAAAAAAGGTGAACCATTTTTGCCAGAAGCTGGTGAGTATGCTCTTTCAATAGATGCTAACCCGTTTTTAAACTATGTTGGTAATTTCTTTGGGAAAACAAACAACAACACAGCTCCAACTTTCAATTTCTTAAATAACAATTTCGTTATTACTGGAAAGAAATTTAAAGATGCAACTAACGCATACCGTGCGTCTGTTCGTTTAGGTTTTGATAACACTTCTACTAAAACTCAAACAGCTGACCGTGCTGTAACAACTGCTGCAACTTTCCCTGATTTACCTACAATGGTAGAGAACAAGCATTCAAGATCTAACACAAACATCGGTATCTCTGTAGGTATTGAAAAACGTCGTGGTAAAACTCGTTTACAAGGTGTTTATGGTGCTGAGGCTGGAATCTTCATGGGTTCTAATAAAGACAAATACACTTACGGAAATGAATTAAACCCAACTGGTACTCCAGCTGTAGTTATTAGTGCTGCAGGTGATGGTATGAATGGTAATGCTAATATTACTACTGATACTTATGGTAATACAGCTCGTGTTACTTTAAGAAAATCAGGTACTTCTTTTAGCATTGGTGTTCGTGGATTTGTTGGTGCTGAATATTTTGTAGCTCCAAAAATTTCTATCGGTGGTGAATTCGGATGGGGAATTGGATTTGGAACAAGTGGAAAATCTAAAACTACTACTGAATCAATTGGAGGTACTACACCTGCAGTTGGAGAACAAACAGTTGAAGGTGGAAAAGGTAGCGCATTTATCTTAGATACTGATAACATGAATACTTTCTTTGGTCCATCTGGAACTTTACGTTTAAACTTACATTTCTAATCTAGAAATAAAGTATAAAAATAAAAACCCCGCTTTTGCGGGGTTTTTTTATGGAATAAATCGAGAGATAACATAAATATTACATGATTAATACTAAATTTGCGCCACTAAAAAACAATAATTATGTCAACAGCAGCAAACAAAGGACCTATTTCTAAATTTATAGAACATCATTATAAACATTTTAATGCGGCAGCTTTAGTAGATGCTGCTAAAGGATATGAAACACATTTAACTGAAGGTGGTAAAATGATGGTAACACTTGGTGGTGCAATGAGTACCGCAGAGTTAGGGAAATCCTTAGCAGAAATGATTCGTCAAGGTAAAATTGATATTATCTCTTGTACTGGAGCTAACTTGGAAGAAGATATTATGAATTTAGTAGCTCATAGCCACTACAAGCGTGTACCTAATTACCGTGATTTATCTCCACAAGACGAATGGGATTTATTAGAAAATCATTATAATCGTGTAACAGACACTTGTATTCCAGAGGAAGAAGCTTTCCGTCGTTTACAAAAACATATTCATAAAATTTGGAAAGATGCGGACACAGCAGGTGAGCGTTATTTTCCACATGAATACATGTACAAAATTTTATTAAGTGGCGAGTTAAAACAATATTACGAAATTGACCCTAAAGATAGCTGGATGTTAGCAGCTGCAGAACGTAATTTACCAATTGTTGTTCCAGGTTGGGAAGATAGTACAATGGGTAATATTTTTGCATCTTATGTGATTAAAGGTGAAATTAAAGCTAGTACAATGAAAAGTGGTATCGAATATATGACTTGGTTAGCTGATTGGTATCCAAAAAATAGTGGAGGAAAAGGAATTGGTTTCTTTCAAATTGGAGGAGGCATTGCTGGAGATTTCCCAATCTGTGTCGTGCCAATGTTATATCAAGATATGGAAATGCATGATGTTCCATTTTGGAGTTATTTCTGTCAAATTTCAGATTCAACTACTTCTTATGGTTCGTACTCTGGAGCAGTTCCAAACGAAAAAATCACTTGGGGTAAATTAGACATTCACACTCCTAAATTTATTGTAGAAAGTGATGCAACTATTGTTGCCCCACTAATTTTCTCTTGGGTTTTAGGTTGGTAATACTCTATAAAAACATCATCAAAAAAGCTCATCCGCCAGCCGGCGGATGAGCTTTTTTGTTTATAATAAAAAAGCCTTCTTTATTTAAGAAGGCTTTTAAAATTTTAAGCGTTATTAAAATCCCAAGTTTCCATAAACTTGGTAGTGTAATTACCAGCTTTGAAATCTTCGTTTTGCATTAATTTAATATGAAAAGGAATCGTTGTTTTAACTCCTTCAATCACATACTCACTTAAAGCACGATGCATTTTTGCAATAGCTTCCTCACGAGTTTGAGCAACAGTAATTAATTTACCAACCATACTATCATAGTTTGGTGGGATTCTGTAACCACTATACACATGCGAGTCTACGCGGATACCGTGCCCACCTGGTGTATGTAAAGTTGTGATTAAACCTGGCGATGGCGTGAAGTTTTTGAAAGGATCTTCAGCATTAATACGGCACTCAATAGCATGCAATTGTGGATAGTAGTTTTTACCACTAATAGGCACGCCAGCTGCTACTAAAATTTGTTCACGTATTAAATCGTAGTTAATTACTTCTTCTGTAATAGGATGCTCCACCTGAATACGAGTATTCATTTCCATGAAGTAAAAATTACGGTGCTTATCAACCAAAAATTCAATAGTGCCTACACCTTCATAACCAATAGATAATGCTGCTTTAACTGCAGCGTCTCCCATTGCTTCACGTAATTCAGGAGTCATAAATGGCGAAGGAGTTTCTTCTACCAATTTTTGATGACGACGTTGAACAGAACAGTCACGCTCACTTAGGTGACAAGCTTTACCGTGCGCATCGCCCACAATCTGAATTTCGATATGGCGTGGTTCTTCAATATATTTCTCCATATACATAGCACCGTTACCAAAAGCAGCAGTTGCTTCGTGAACAGCGCTATCCCATGCAGCTTGAAAATCTTCTTCTTTCCAAATAATCCGCATCCCTTTTCCACCACCACCGGCAGTAGCTTTAATAATTACTGGATACTTAATGTCTTTGGCTAATTCTTTCCCTTGATCAGCGCTGTCTAATAAACCAACCGAACCTGGCACACAAGGCACGCCTGCTGCAATCATTGTTGCTTTAGCATTACTCTTATCACCCATTTGATTAATCATCTCAGGAGAAGCTCCAATGAATTTGATTTTATTTTGACGGCAAATTTCAGAAAATTTTGCGTTTTCACTTAAGAAACCGTAACCAGGGTGAATAGCATCAGCATTTGTGATTTCTGCAGCCGCAATAATATTAGACATACTTAGGTAGCTATCTTTACTAGGCGGTGGCCCAATACACACAGCCTCATCGGCAAACTTCACGTGTAAAGAGTCTTTATCGGCTGTAGAATAAACCGCTACGGTTTTAATTCCCATTTCTTTGCATGTTCTAATGATACGCAAAGCAATTTCACCTCTATTGGCAATCAATATTTTTTTAAACATTTGTTCGAAATTTTAAATTATAAATGTTGAATGTTGAATTGGCTTAAATGAAAAATATAATTTATCATTTAAAATTTAACATTTC